>Ga0308167_1000042_pt1 | contig 302254 bp, 266 predicted proteins | sample PhyCR1_2_FD_202138 | JGI IMG/M metagenome (GOLD analysis project Ga0308167, IMG submission 202138) | Phyllosphere microbial communities from UC Gill Tract Community Farm, Albany, California, United States - DLSLRC.R1 | ecosystem: Host-associated > Plants > Phyllosphere > Unclassified | place...
AAAATGAAAACCTATAAATCAAAAAACACCTGCAAAAACGTTTTTGCAAGTGTCTAATTAAGTATTTTTGTCTAATAAATCTGTATCGATTTTTTAGGACTAGTCAAATTTTTAATTTTTTCTATAAATCTAATGCAGGTTCAAGAATTTTCTCCATTCTTTTTTTCACCATATCTACAGATCCTGCATAATTATTAACCATTAATGAGAATACCAATGTCTTTCCGGTATTGGTTTTAAGATATCCTGCAAGGGTTTTCACTTTATTCAGAGTTCCCGTCTTTGCAAATACCTGCCCGTTTCCGGTACCGATGAACATTCTTTTCAGTGTGCCTGACTGGCCGCCTACCGGTAGAGAATGGAGATATGTATTGTAATATTTCTCATCCATCAAAGAAGTCAAAAACTTGGCCTGGGCAATAGGCGTTACGTGATTGCTTCTTGAAAGCCCGCTGCCGTCCATATAGTTCAGCCCCTGTATATCAAAATTCCGCTCTCTCAGATGTTCCGTTACCACAACTCTTCCGGACTCCGAAGTCTGGTCACCCAGTTTCTGGAAGCCTACCGTTTTAAGAAGCGCTTCTGCCAGGGAATTGTCACTGTGCTGATTGGTATAGTAGATGATATCACCGAGCGTAGGTGATTTGTACATGGCAAGCATTTTACGGCTTTCAGGACTGGCATCCGTCATTTTCGGGGTTACCTTTCCAGTTACAGCAATACCGCTTTTTACCAGAGTCGTCCTGAAGGTATTGGCAAGATAAGCCGGAGCATCAGGAAGCTTTGTCGTCAAAATGCCGTTGCCTTCGTATTTGTCTGCGTACACTACTTTCTTCACATACGGTGAAACATAAAAGTATTTCTTATCCGCAGAAAAACCGGTGCTGTTTTTAACAATCAGTTTCTCGTTGGCCGGATTGATTTCCTGAGTGGTTCCTGCCGGCAGGTAGTAATTATTATGTTCCAACCAAACAACATTTTCCGGAAGCCCTGAAATATTGCCTTTGAAAAGCGCTGTCTGGATTATAATATCACCATTTACCTTTTTGATCCCCTCACGTGACATTCCGCCCATGAAATCTGAAATAATATCCCTATACGACCATGCACCCGCCTTGTTGGTTCCCAAAGAAGGGTCGCCGCTTCCTACAAGATAGAGGTTTCCGTTCAGCACTCCGTTTTCATCAATGCTTCCGGAATACTCCAGCTGGGTCAGCCAGCGGTAGTTTTCTCCAAGCAGGTTCATGGCCGTCTCGGTGGTCAGGAGTTTGGTGGTGGAAGCAGGGACCAGCGGTGTGGTTTCGTTATACGAAGAAATCACCTTCTTCGTTTTCGGGTCATATACCACGAAGCCCCAGGTTGCATTCTTAAGCACCGGATCCGCCATCATGGTATTAACATTGATATCCACGAGCTCTTTGGCTGACAAAACGGTCTTCTCTACTGCAGCAGTGACAGGAGAAGGAAGATTTAAAGTGCTTTTCTGATTGTCGTAAGCCTGTGAATACAGTACTGTGGAAACGGTAGATTGGGCAAAGAAAAAACCAGTGGCCAAAACCGTAATACCTGAAACATATTTTCTGAAATTTACCATCTATTTTCTCATTTTCTTATAAATTTGATCGGCTAAGAATCAATAAGTTAAATTAATAACATCCGGTCAAACATATAATCAACGGTCAAAAGTAGAGAATATTGCCTTAAGTAGTTCCTGGTGACCCTTATAAAACCCTATAAAGTTTGTTAAAAAATGTTAATAATCCACAAAAATATCTTTTTTCAGACTTTGATAAGCTGTTATTTCATTGAACTCCTGAATACTGACCGCCACCAATTGCTTAAATGCTTCATATTTCTTTCCGCGCGGCAGTTTAAGCATAATCTGAAACTGATAAAGGTTATTCAGTTTAGCAATCTGAGCCCTTTCCGGGCCTAAGACACATTCTTCCGGCAGGTATTTCCTGAGCACAGAACCTAAAAATTGGGAGGCACGGTCGACCCGGTCCTCTTTTCTGTGCTTAAGTTCAATCATCATGAGCCTCGTAAATGGCGGATAGTGGAATTTCTTCCGCTCATCCAGGAAATATTCATAGATCTTTGCAGGATCATTCATGGTGATCAGCTGAAAAACGGAATGTTCGGGATGATAGGTCTGAATGATAATCTTCCCGTTCCCGGAAACCCGGCCGGCCCTTCCGGAAACCTGTGTAATCAGCTGATATGCCCTTTCCTCTGCCCTGAAATCCTGTACATACAGCATGGAATCTGCTTTAGGAATGGTTACGAGTTCTACATGATCAAAATCCAGCCCTTTGGAAATCATCTGGGTTCCCACGACGATATCCGTTTCCCGGGATTCTATTTTCTCATACAGTTTTTCATACGCAAATTTTTTCCGCATGGAATCTACATCCATCCGGTCCACCTCCTGATCGGGGAATAGTTTGGAAACTTCCTCATGGATCTGCTCCACGCCCACTCCTCTTTCATTCAGATTCTCCGAATGGCATTTCGGGCAAACCCTGGGTTTTGACGCCCGCTGTCCACAGTAATGGCACTTCATTTCATTGGCTGCTTTATGGTATGTCATCACCACATCGCAGTTGGAACAGTAGTTAACATATCCGCAGGTTTCACATTCCACGACATTTGCGTAGCCGCGGCGGTTATGCAATACCATGACCTGATTATGCTCATCCAGCGTCTTTTTGATTTCATCCGTCAGTTTCAGGGAAAAATTGCCGGTCACTTTTTTGGATTCCTGGGCTTCCTTGAAATTGATGATTTCATAGGATGGCAGCTTTACATTTCCAAACCGTTCATTAATCAGGACATAGGTAAGCTTGTTTTTTTTGGCGAGATAATAACTTTCCACAGAAGGCGTTGCCGATCCTAAAATGACCCGGGCACCGTACAGTGGCCCGAAAACCAATGAAGCATCCCGTGCATTGAAATACGGCGATACTTCTCTAGGACGGTATGCAGAATCATGTTCTTCATCCACAATAACGAGTCCCAGGTTCTGAAAAGGCAGGAACAGGGCATTGCGGGTTCCGATCAGTATCCTGAGGTCATTCTGGCGTACCTTTTTCCATACTTCCACCCGTTCGAAATCCGTCAGTTTCTGATGGTAAAAACCAAGCAGCTTCCCGTATTTTTTCTCCAGCCGCTGGATGATCTGTTTGGCCAGTGACGTTTCAGGCAGCAGGAACAATACGTTTTTACCCTGATGAATGCATTCTTCAATTTTTTCCAGGTAAATATGGGTCTTACCGGAAGAAGTAACGCCATGCAGCAATACATTTTTGCCTTCTTCAAAAGCAGCGTCAATATCGGACTTCGCTTTTTTCTGTGCTTCGGAAAGTTCTTCAATGGCTTCTATATTGCCCTCGTAACTTTCCAGCCGGTCCTTGCGGAGGTAATATTCTTCCACCAGGTGCTTATCGGCAAGCGCTTTAAAATGGGAGGAGGCAAAAAAGCCGTCTTCAAAGAGGTCTGACTTTCTGATGGGCTGATCGGGATTCTCGGTCTGCTTTTCCAGGATAAACAGGAAAAGCTCCTTTTGTTTTACCGCCCTGTTCAGCTTTAACAACACCTCCATCAGGTTCATGTCCTTGATAATCTCATCGCGGACCTTTACATAAGCGACTTCTTTCGCTTTATACTTTTCTGCAATTTTCTCATCAATTTCTATGTATTGGAGGTCAATCAGGGAATTGATGGTTTTGATGATGTCTTTCTTGGGAATAAAAGCCTCAATATCCGTAAGGTTAATGAGCTGCCTGACTTCCAGGGCCTGGATCAGGTACATTTCATTCACATCAAGGTTTTCAAAATCGATCACCGCATTGGGCTTCAGCTTCAGGTAGGTTTCACTCTCCAGCTTCAGGGAAGATGGAAAAGCAAAGCGGTAGATCTCACCCAGGCCGCACAGATAATAGTCTGACAGCCAGCTCCAGAATTTAAGCTGGGCTTCCGGCACAATGGGCTGTTCGTCCAGAATACTGATGATATCCTTGGCCAGAAAGCCTTCCGGCTGATTTTGATGCAATTCAAAAACAATCCCGGTGTAAATCTTTTTGCCACGGAAAGGGACCAATACCCGCATTCCCTTCTGAATCTGCGGTACAAGTTCTTCAGGAACGGTGTAAGTAAAAGATCCTTTTAAATTTAACGGTAAAATAATCTGGGCGTATTGCAAAGGAATAAATTAAACGTAAAATTAAGGGTTTATTTATACAATTGCAATTATTTCTTACTTTTAAAGCTATAATATCCATCTGAAAGATCCCATGAAAAAACACCTGTATTGTTGCCTTATTTTTCACGTTCCTGATTCAGGCCCAGGAAAATATCATTCTCAAAAAGAATGAAATAACCATTCCGCTGGGAAAGAAGATCATCCTCATCCCTGAGTTGGAAGAACATAAAGTCATTGGTTTCAAAAAGGTTTCTGAAGATGACATCACGGAAAAAAAAGATATTTTCCTGATGCTGAAAAACTTCAAAAAGAGCAGCCTTAATGATAACACGATTGAATTTGAATTTTCCGAATCGGAAATGATGAAGCCTCCCATTATCACATTGGTTACAGTACAGAAAACCGGGAAAAAGATGGGTTTTAAGGCTAAAATCAGGTTGAAAGGTTCTCCGCTCTATCAGCCGACCTCCATTGTACCGGAACACAGCAATATGGTTTCCGTAGAACAGTGGAATGATCCTGTCGATTCTATTTTCCTGTACGATTTTAAACTGGAAGATTAGAATAACAGTACCGTTATCTGGTACCAGAGCGCAGAAGTTATGAATCCGACGATGATGCTGAACCCGATAATCAGGTTGGTAAGTTTCGTATTGAGCCTGAACTGTTCTGCAATAATGCTGGAAGTAACTACCGTAGGCATCGCAGCTTCGAAGACCGTAATTTTTGCCACATCCCCTTTAATGCCAAGCAGCAGCGCCAGGCCCAGAACGATCGCCGGCGCCAGGATAAGTTTGTAGAGCATAGATACGGACATCTGAGGAATGAGCTTTTTCCATCCGTTGAATTTAAGCTGCAACCCGACAGAAAACAAAGCCAGCGGACTTACCGTGGCGGCAAGCTTGTCGAAAAACGGTTCTGCAACAGTAAAATCGATATACCTCGACAATACCAATGCTGCCAGGCAGCCTAAAAGCGGCGGGAAGGTCAGCAGCCTTTTGAGAATAAATGCAGCACTTACTTTTCCTGATTTGCTTCCACCACGCACAGCCGCAATAATTCCCAGTGTGGAAAGGGCAAAAAACATGGTCTGGTCACAGATGATCGCAATGCTTAGCAGGCTTTCCCCGTAAAAAGCGCTGATCAGAGGAAAGCCGATGAACGATGTATTGCTGTAGCCGCTCACCAGTTCCATGGTACTTCTCGACCTTTCCGAATAGCTTTTGCTCCTGCTGTATATTTTCATCACGAAGAAACAGACCACCGCGATGAGAAAAGTGGCCACAATAGGAAAAAGCATTTCTTTGGTCCACTGCACTTTAGGCAGGTATTTAAAGGAAACCGCAGGAAGCGCAAGGTACAGGATCCAGGTATTGATCCCTTTATGCGCATCCGGGTGAATAGACTTTGTTGCCTTAAATACCATGCCTGCAAGGATACAGACTGCAATCAGAACAAAATTAACCATAGTTGACGAATAGGGTGCAAAGGTACAAATGAAAGATTTTTCAAGGGTAAAGTATCATTCTTTTTTTCAGCAACCGTCCCGAAAATAAGCATGATGAGCTGCAAACAGGAATTGAAAACCTATCTAAAGATCAATCCATACTTCCGGATTTAATGCATCGTATCCCATAACGTCATCACTCTTATTTCCTCCAAAGGTTCTGACAGGATGATCTTTTTTGAGGTATGGGGAAGCAGATCAAAAAAATTATCGCTGAAATGGGTATTTCCGATCAGGTAAACGTTTTTAGCCAGAACATCAGTAGAAACCTCTATTTCTGTCGGGGATATTTTCTTTACGCGGACGTTGGGTTTAACCAGCTTTAAATCTTTTGGCTTAGAGAAGAAATAATTGCTTTCCGTAATCATATGATTTTTTGCATCTTTTAGCATTACATGCAAAAAAATCTCATTTCTGTTTGCCTCTCCAATGATTTCTTCCAGTGAAAAAGGATCCAATTTCAACACTCCGTTGGGCGCCAAAGTTTTCGTATCAGCGGTTCCTGCCGAACCTTTTTTCTCCCCATTCAAGGTCAGGATATCAAAATCCAACGATACATTCTCAAACGTTTTCAATTCATCATTGATCACATAAAAGTTTAAGACTTCATTTTTTTCTTCCGGTAAAATCACCTGATTTGCAAAGCTTCTTTTCACCTGGTAATGCAGTGCTTTCCAGTTGCCCAGGTAATCAATGGATGACCAGGAAACCACCGGCCAGCAATCATTCAGCTGCCAGTATAAAGTCCCCATATTGTGTGGCCGTGCCCGGCGGTGGGCTTCGATGGCGACCTGCATTCCGCGGGCCTGCAAAAGCTGGGAAACATAATTGTACTGAATAAAATCTGCCGGGATTTTGTAATCGCGTGCCATATAGGTATTGATGATCTCCCAGCCCCGTGCATGTTTCTCATGAGCCTTGATCACGGCGTTATCCAGACTTAGATCCGGTTTTCCCGAGAACATGGATCTGGTGGTTTCAATCGTTGGCATTCCCTGGAAACCGTATTCCGACATAAAGCGCCCCACTTTCTCATTGTATATTTCAAACGGCTGTTCGCCCCACCAAACGCCCCAATAATGGGAATCGCCTTCGGTAAGGCTTTCTCTATAGCCCCAGCCGATCGAGGGTGAACTCGGCCAGTACATGGCTTTATCGGAGGCTGCATATTTCTTTACCGCATTGGGAATGACTTCATGGAAGATTTTCCTGTAGTCTTTCCATACCTGCATTGAATCTTCCCCGGAATATTTGAACTGCTTCTGATAGCCCCAGTTGACAATGGCTTCATCCACTTCATTGTTTCCGCACCATAAAGCCAGCGAAGGATGATTCTGAAGCCTTTCCACCTGGTCTTTTACTTCTGCTTCCACATTCTTCTGAAAAAGTTCGTCTGCCGGATAGAAGCTTCCTGCAAACATAAAGTCCTGCCACACCAGGATCCCGTTTTCATCACAGGCTTTATAAAATTCATCATCTTCATAGATCCCGCCGCCCCAGACTCTGACCATATTCATATGGGCTTCCTGACAGTCCCGGATAAGTTTCTGATATTTTTCTTTCGTTATTCGCGGTGAAAAGCTGTCTGCCGGAATCCAGTTGGTCCCTTTGATGTACATCGGATTTCCATTCACTTTGAAATAAAACGATTTTCCATGCTCATCTTTTTCCTGTACAAGTTCTACCGTTCTCAAACCGATTTTCTGAAAACGTTCATCTAAAGTTGCAGCGCCCTGCTTGAGGGTCACCGACAGTTCATACATGTCCGGCTTTCCCCATCCGTTCGGCTGCCATAGTTTCGGATGATTGATCCTATATGGCAATACGACTACATTCAGCCCCTGTTTCAAAGCCGTTTTTCTGGACTTATGGTTGACATTCAGGATATAATCTCCGGCCTTTTCCGCAATAATTTCTACCCGAATATTTAGTTCTGCTTTCTGTTTTGTTAATGATTTCTGATCAATCCTGACCTGCTTCAGCCTGGCCTGGTTCCAGAAATTCAGGTGTACGTCTTTCCAGATTCCTGCTGTTACCAGCCTGGGTCCCCAGTCCCATCCAAACTGGTATTGTGCCTTCCTTACGAAACTCCTTGGTGATTCCGGCATTGTGAAGGGAACTTTTTTGGCCAGTTCTTTCCCCGCCTGTACCGCAGACCTGAATTTTACCTGTACTGTATTATCACCTGCTTTGAGGTATGCTTTAACAGGAATTTCCCACGTCCTGAACATATTGTCCGTGGTTGCCACCTGTTTTCCATTAATATAAATTTCCGAGAAAGTATCCAGTCCATGGAATATCAAATCAATATTCCGGTTTTCCAGCTCCTGTGAACTGACCTTAAAAATAGTCCGGTATTCCCAGTCTTCATTTTCAACCCACTGGACTTTCTTTTCATTCTCATCTTTAAAAGGATCGGGAATGATGCGGTTCTGCATGAGGTCCAGATGAACCGTTCCGGGAACCTTTGCCGGAAGCCAGGTATGGTCCTTGGTGTTTTTAAACTGCCACTGTTCTGAAGACAGGCTCCGCTCGGAAAACTGGGCATCCATAAAAGAATAAATGAAAATAAAGGCAAAAAGTAATGTTTTGTTCATGGTAATTGATTTACTACTCGATGAATTCCGTTTTTTATAAGAGGTGTATTGAAATTAATCAGTAAACCAAGCTTCAAATTGGTAAGTTTCAGATAAGTCAGCAACTGTGCTTGAAATATAGGATTTATTTCTAAAACGGATTTTACTTCAATAATTACTTTGTTTTCTACCAAAAGATCAATTTTATAGGCATTATAAATAATTTCTTCTTTATACTTGAGGGGTAATGACAGTTGTTGTTGAATATTAAACACTAATTGTTTTAATTCAAAAGCCAATGCAGTTTCATAAGTGCTCTCTAATAAGCCGACACCTAAGTTTTTTCGTACTTCTAATGCAGCTCCTATAATTTTATAGGATAATTCATTTTCTGTCATTTATGTTTTATTTACTACAAATATGATTGCTTTTTATTTTTAACTCAAAGATTTATTCAAAATTCTTTTACATTGAGATAGCAAAGAGTGAATCAACGAGGTTGATTTGATAAAGCGTATATATCCATAAGCTTCATCAGTGGCGTAGCCACAATACTTTGTTATCTAAAAATCTACATACTCAAGATTAATCTTTGCGTTTAATTGAGTGCCATAATCTTATTATATGACTCATTTTATATTTTGACGCAAAGATTTATTTAAAATTATTTTATATTAAGATAGCAAAGAATGAATCAACGAGGTTGATTTGATAAAGATTACATATCCATAAGCTTCATCAGTGGCGTAGCCACAATGCTTTGCTATCTAAAAATCTACATACTCAAGATTAATCTTTGCGTTTAAATTAATTACTCTAATCTTATTACATAACTGCTTTTATATTTTCGACGCAAAGATTTATTTAAAATTCTTTTTATATTAAGATAGCAAAGAATGAATCAACGATGTTGATTTGATGAAGCGTACATATTAATAAGCTCTATCATTGGCATAGCCACAATACTTTGCTACCTAAAAATCTACATACTGAAGATTAATCTTTGCGTTTAATTGAGTGCATTCAATTTCCAATATTAAGAATTCTTCAACGCAACCACCTCATCAGCATCAGCGAAAGCTCCACCGTCCGTAATAGCCGAAGAGTGAAAGTATGTTGCTTTGGTAAACTCCCGGATGCCGGCGATATTGACAGATCGCAGTCCGCCGCCGACCAGGATTTCAATTCTTCCATCAGATAATTCCACCAGCTTTTTTAAATTTTCTATGCCATCTGACACATTGGGTTTCTGGCCCGAAGTAAGGATCGTTGTAAAACCGCATTCGATTACCTGCTCCAGGGAAGCCTCCAAATCTCCGGCGCGGTCAAAGGCACGGTGAAACGTACAGGGATAAGGTTGCGCCAAGGCAATAAGCTCTTTATTCTGAACGGTATTCACTTCATCATTTCCATCCAGGATTCCAAATACAAAACCATCGACTTTCAAGGTCTTCAGCCGGATCAGATCCGATTTCATCTGTTCAAATTCCTCTTCCGAATACGTGAAATTCCCGCCCCGCGGACGGACCATCACGAAAATAGGGATGTTGATTTTTTCCCTGAGCTGCTTTACGGTTTCAAAATCAGGGGTGGTTCCGCCTTCGCTCAGCCCGTCACACAATTCGATCCGGTCGGCTCCGTTCTCAAAGGCAATCATTGCCGATTCCGGATTAAAGCAGGCTATTTCTATTTTTGACATCAATATTCAGTGTTTACTTGAACTAATTTTAATTTTTCAATTAAATTCACCTTTATTTCAGGGCAAATTCAGGTTTTTCAAGGCGGTTGCCTTTCTGATCATAGACGGCAAAGTTGAATCCGTCCTGGATGCAGTAAGAGCCATATTCCCCTTTTTTATTTAGGGCAATAAAGCCGACCTGGATGTCTTTCAGGTTTTTGTTTCTTCTTTTGGTAATTGCTACGATTCTTTCTACCGCTTCTTTACAGGCCTGCTGCGGATTCCTGCCCTGCCGCATCAGTTCGACCACTAGATGGGTTCCTACCGTGCGGATCACTTCTTCGCCATGACCGGTTGCCGTCGCTGCTCCCACTTCATTATCCACAAACAGTCCTGCCCCGATGATCGGGGAATCCCCCACTCTTCCATGCATTTTAAAGGCCATACCGCTGGTTGTGCACGCCCCGGAAAGGTTCCCCTGGGCATCGAGGGCAATCATACCAATGGTATCGTGATTTTCAATATTGACAATCGGCTGGTACTGGCTGGTTTTCAGCCATTCCTTCCACTCTTGTTCAGATTCAGGCGTCAGGATGTTTTCTTTTTTAAATCCCTGTGAAAGGGCAAACTGCAAGGCACCGTCTCCTACCAGCATAACGTGCGGGGTCTTTTCCATCACCGCCCTGGCTACGGAAATAGGATTTTTAATATGCTCCAGGCAGGCCACAGATCCGATATTATAATTCTCATCCATAATGCATGCATCCAGCGTTACCCTTCCGTCCCTGTCCGGGCGCCCGCCATATCCTACACTTCTTTCAGTAGGATCTAGCTCTACGAGACGTACTCCTTTTTCTACCGCATCAAGAGCCCGTCCGCCTTTTCCTAAAACGGTCCAGGCTTCGGCGTTGGCCTGCAACCCGAAATTCCAGGTTGACAGGACGATGGGTTTATTAATGGTAGTCGGTTTCTCCTGCACAGGTTCATTGGCTATCAGGTCCAGTGGGTTAAGCGCCAGCGCCAATGATGCTACTGCTGATCTTTTTATAAATTTCCGTCTTGAATTCATTGATGGTTCATTTTTAAATCTAAGTTTACAACGCTCCTATTTCGTCCACAAAAAGCCATGCTTTGGAGTCGGCACCAGGATTGCCTGCCGGAATGATGCCTGCATTTTCTATCCTGATTTTAAGGTATCTTCCTTTTTGCTGACCGACTTTGAGCTTCATTTTTCCTCCTGCCTTTAGGATGTCTTCTTTATTTGCTTCACCAATGAGCTTAAAATGGCTGTTATCATCAGAAACGTAGACCTGAGCAGACTTGGCCAGATGAATCCAGCTGCCTTTATTGTCCAGGGTATTGAAATACACTTCCGTGAAATCAGTATTTTTTCCAAGATCGATTGTGGCTACGACATCTTTCCCCTGAAAACCAAGCCAGGTTTTTCCTAATTGCCTTGGATTTCCGATGATGCCATCTACGAGAGTAAATGCTCCCCCGAAAGCATAATTCTCACTCGGCTGCTGTTCCAGTGTAATGGTTTTGCCGGTTGTTTTGGATACCGTAAACTGCTGTGAGGAAACAGCACTTTTCAGCTGTCCGTTTTCAAAGTAGGCTGATTGTATGGTAGAGGATGCTGAAACAGGAATGGCTTTCTGATAAGGCATTGACTGTATTGTAGGATTTTTCCCGTTCAGAGTATAGCGTATGCCGGATGGATTTTGTGAAGTGGAAAGCTCATAGGCTACACCACCGGCCGCCGGAATGACTTTCCCTGAAATATTGTAAATACTTTTTGCATAATTGACGTGCATCCTGTCCAGCTTTTCAAACTGATGGATGACCCTGCCTTCAAATTCCTTGTACTTTTCGGGCTGCGAAGTTCCCCACGCCACTTCGGAAAGAGCCATTATCCTTGGGAAGATCATGTATTGTACCTGCCTGAAATCGGTGATGTATTCGGTCCAGAGGTTGGCCTGGACTCCCATAATGTATCTGGCCTGCTCAGCATTCAGTTCTTCAGGAATGGGATGGTAAGAATAGACTTTATCCAGAGGCGTATATCCTCCGAATGCATTGGGTTCGGTCTGCGGGTCTCCCTGATAATGGTCGAAATAGCAGTAAGCTCCGGGTGTCATAACGGCAAAGTGCTTGGTTTTGGCAGCTTCTATTCCGCCATTCACGCCTGTCCAGCTCATTACGGCAGCATTGGGTGCAAGGCCGCCTTCCAGGATTTCGTCCCAGCCAATGATTTTCCTGCCTCTGCTGTTGACGTATTTTTCAATTCTCTGGATGAAATAGCTTTGAAGGCCGTGCTCATCCTTAAGGTTATACTTTTTTATAAGTTCCTGGCAGTGCGCACATTCTTTCCACCGTGTTTTCGGGCATTCATCGCCTCCGATGTGGATATAAGAAGAAGGAAATAGTTTGATGACCTCATCCAGCACATTTTCCAGGAAGGTAAAAGTCTCTTCTTTCGGGCAGAACACGTCATCGAACACGCCCCATTTTGTGGCCGGTTCAAAAGGGCCATTGGTGCAGGCAAGTTCCGGATAGGCTGACAAGGCTGCCAAAGCATGCCCGGGCATTTCTATTTCGGGGACCACAGTGATATGGCGGTCGGTGGCATATTGTACCACTTCCCTGATCTGTTCCTGGGTATAGAAATAAGGTCCGTAAGGTTTCCCGTCAAAGGTATTGTCTACATACGCACCGATCATGGATTCTTTTCTTTTGGATCCGATCTGGGTGAGCTTGGGGTATTTTTTAATTTCAATCCTCCATCCCTGATCATCGGTAAGGTGCCAGTGGAATGTATTGAGCTTGTACATCGCAAGGTAGTCGATGTACTGTTTTACTTCATCAACGGTGAAAAAGTGGCGGCAGACATCGAGGTGCATCCCTCTCCAGGCGAGTTTCGGCTGATCCTGGATTTTCATGGCAGGAATGGTTTTGTCGGCTTTATGTTCTTCCAACAGCTGGATCAGGGTCTGCAATGCCCAAAAGTAGCCTTGGTCGGTATAAGAAATGATGTGAATACGGTCAGGGGTTATTTCCAGGGTATAGGATTCATTAAGAGCTTTAGCACCTGCGGGCTGTTTCAGCTTAATATAGGTCAGCTGTGCCTCTGTTTTTCCGGATTCCCCGAAGCTAAGACCTGATTTCTGCTTAAAGTACTCTGTTTCCTTAACAGGAAGTCCGGGAGCCAGGCTAAGGTTTCCGGGGATTTTAAATGTACCTCCGGTGATCCTGATGGAAACCGGTTTGGGAATCAGCTGGTCTTGGGCGGAGGCATTCAGGCTTAAAAAGGCCAGTGCCATGATGGAAAGGAATTTTTTCATTCAGGATGTAAGGGAATCGGTTTAGATAAAGAAAGCCGAAACAGCACTGGACTGTTCCGGCTGTATAAGGTTAGATCGCCATTTCAGGAATGTCTCCTTCAATAATCAGATCGGCTTCCGTTGCTTTGATAATATCTTCCACAGAAACGCCGGGAGCTCGTTCCACAAGCTTAAAGCCTGCCGGAGTAATATCCAGTACCGCTAGTTCGGTAACCACTCTTTTGACGCAGCTAACCCCGGTTAACGGGAGAGTACATTTTTTAAGGATCTTGCTTTCGCCGGCCTTATTGACGTGCATCATAGCGACAATAATATTTTCGGCAGAAGCCACAAGGTCCATGGCGCCGCCCATTCCTTTCACCATTTTTCCCGGAATCTTCCAGTTGGCAATATCTCCGTTTTCAGAAACTTCCATAGCACCGAGAATGGTAAGGTCTACTTTCTGGCCGCGGATCATCCCGAAACTGAATGCGGAATCGAAGAACGAACCGCCGGGCAGGATGGTGATGGTCTGTTTTCCTGCGTTGATGATGTCGGCGTCCTCTTCTCCTTCGTACGGAAACGGCCCCATCCCGAGCACGCCGTTCTCACTCTGGAATTCCACGGAAATATTATCCGGAACGTAATTGGCTACCAGGGTAGGAATCCCGATTCCCAGGTTCACATAATAGCCGTCCTTAACTTCTCTGGCAATGCGTTTTGCTATATCTTCTTTACTTAACATAGTAATAATTTGAAATTTTTAATGGGTCAATTCGGATATTGACATCTAGTGCTGGTCTGTTGCAACCGGGATTATTTTTTCCGGACTGTTCTCTGTTCAATCCTCTTTTCAAACTTCTCTCCCTGGAATATCCTCTGCACCATAATCCCCGGGATATGGATTTCATTTGGGTCCAGCATTCCCGGTTCTACCAGTTCTTCCACTTCGGCAATGGTAATTTTCCCTGCTCCGGCCATAGGATGGTTGAAGTTCCTGGCTGATCCTTTGAACACCAGGTTTCCTGCATGGTCGCCTTTCCAGGCTTTTACGATGGAGTAATCTGCTTTAAATGCATGTTCCAGGATATGCGGCTTACCGTCGAAATCTTTCACTTCCTTACCTTCGGCTACTTCTGTTCCGTACCCCGCCGGTGTATAGAAAGCCGGGATTCCCGCCTGTGCTGCCCGGCATTTTTCTGCAAGGGTTCCCTGGGGAGTCAGTTCCACTTCAAGCTCTCCGGAAAGCATCTGCCTTTCGAATTCTGCATTTTCCCCGACATAGGATGAAATCATTTTTTTGATCTGTCTTTTATGAAGCAGAAGACCCAGCCCGAAATCATCTACGCCGGCGTTATTGGAAATGCAGGTAAGATCTTTTACATTGCTTTCTACGAGAGCATTGATTGAGTTTTCAGGGATACCGCAAAGACCGAAGCCTCCAAGCATCAGCGTCATGCCGTCTTCAATGCCTTCTATGGCTTCCTGTGCATTTTTTACTCTTTTATCTATCATGAATATCAGATTTTCTGTTGGCTAAATTTAATGATTTTTCTTATAACTGCACTATCCCGTATTGCCCTGAATCCCACAGCTTTTAAGGACTTACCCTAAAAAAAGAAAACCATTCTCACGAATGGCTTTGTATATCTGAAGCAAAAATTACATTTGCTCATAAACGATTTTATTATCCTTTTTCAACCTGTAACGGTCCTTTTTATACGCTTCCAGTACATAACTGCCGTTTTTCCAGATGGCACCGTTAGCCTGCCTGGCCAGGACCATGCTGCCGGACTTTGCCGCAGGAAGGAAAATTTCAGCCTGTTTCATATCTTTGCTGAAAATAACTCCTGACATAAAAGCTGCACTTCCCGCAGGTTTTGCTTCTTTGAGCCGTATCCTTTGTTCAAACGGCCGTATGCACTTATGACTGATCTGCGAATAGGTATAACCTGCCGAAGCTTTACAGCCATGGGCATCTTTGTCATTACCCACTTTATCCAGTACGATCGTTTTCTGGCCGAAAGCCATGAAGCCCAATACCGTGGCTCCGAATACAATTGCCTTTTTCATATTTTGCTTTTTTAAAATTTGAACTGATCAAAAAATGAACCAAAATAGGGTGCGTTTAGGCCGGCATTCCACAAAAAAGCCACCCGTAAAGAGTGGCTGATGGAATTTATTTCGTCCAGTTGATTTTTGAATGCTTCACCTCTTCGGAATTGGTCCCGATCATGATGTCGAATTCTCCCGGCTCCCAGTCGTACTTGAGGTCACCATTGTAAAACTTCAGGTTTTCAGGCGTGATCTCGAACGTTACTTTTCTTGATTCTCCTTTTTTCAGCATGACTTTCTGGAAGCCTTTCAGCTCTTTTACCGGTCTGGTGATGCTTCCTACCATATCCCTGATGTACAGCTGCACCACTTCTGCCCCGTCATAGTTCCCGGAATTGGTCACGGTTACGGACGCCTGGATGCTTTGGTTGCCTTTAGGATTGGCATTGGAAACCGTAATGTCTGAATAATTGAATTTCGTATAGCTTAATCCATATCCGAACGGATACAGCGGCGTATTGCACTCATCCATATAATTGGAACGGAACCGCTGGTATTCGCATTTGTCAACCAGCTTCTGATCCAGCGGACGACCGGTATTTTTAGCATTGTAATAGATCGGCACCTGTCCAAGGCTTCTCGGGAACGTCATCGGCAGTTTTCCGGATGGGTTTACTTTTCCGAAAAGGACATCCGCGATGGCGCTTCCTGCCTCAGAACCCGGGAACCAGGCATTCAGGATGGCATCCGGTGTATCTTTCACATTGGTTAAGGCTAAAGGACGACCTGTGAACAACACCATAGCAATCGGTTTTCCGGTCTTCTTAAGTTCGTTGAGCAAGTCCACCTGCGACTGAGGGATGGTAATTTCTGTCCTGGAAGAAGATTCACCGCTCATTTCCGCTGATTCCCCGATGGCCAGTATAATGACATCGGCTTTATTAGCTATGTCCACCGCTTCTTTCAGCAATGCTTCTTTTGAACGATTATCCCGGTCGGTCTTTTTACCGTGTGCCGCGTAAATGTCTTCTAATTTGGCATCGTAATCGATGTTGGCTCCTTTAGCGGAAAGGAATTTCACATCTTTCCCATAATTTGCCTGAAGGCCCTGCATCAGGTTAACGGAAATGGCGTGTTTTGTTGCTACACTCCATGTTCCGGCCATGTTCATTGAATTGTTCACCAACGGACCGATAACAGCTACAGTACCTGATTTTTTCAACGGCAGCACCTGGTTGTCATTTTTCATCAGGACCATGGACTGAGCTGCCACATTCCTTGCAATATTCCGGTTTTCCATGCTGTACACTTCTTTAGCTGCCAATTTTGCATCCCCGTGCTTGTATGGATTATCAAATAAGCCTAAATCATATTTTGCTTCAAGGACTCTTCTGGCTGCCATATCAATTTCAGCCTGGGTTACCTTTCCTTCGGATAATGATTTTTTAAGCGTGGTTAAAAAACCTTCCCCTACCATATCCATATCGATACCGGCTTTCAGCGCCAGTGCAGACACCTGCTGGAGGTCTCCCATCCCGTGGTCTACCATCTCATTGATACCAGTGTAATCCGTTACCACAAACCCTTTAAATTTCCACTGGTTCCTCAGCACTTCAGTCTGAAGCCACCTATTGCCGGTTGCCGGAACGCCATCCACTTCATTGAAAGAGGCCATAACCGAAGCTACTCCAGCGTCTACCGCTGCTTTGTACGGCGGAAAATATTCGTTATACATTCTCACGTGGCTCATGTCCACGGTATTATAATCCCTTCCGGCTTCTCCGGCTCCGTATAAGGCAAAGTGCTTCACACAGGCCAGGATGTTGGTTCCGTTCGCCAGGTCTTTCCCCTGGTATCCATAGACCATATTTTTAGCGATTTCGCTTCCCAGGTACGGATCTTCACCGGAACCTTCGGAAACCCTTCCCCATCTCGGTTCACGGGAAATATCCACCATCGGCGAGAACGTCCAGTTGATTCCGTCTGCCGCAGCTTCTTTCGCCGCTACTCTGGCTGATTGCTGCACCAGGTTCATATCCCATGATGAGGCTAAACCTAAAGGAATCGGGAATGTGGTTTCGTATCCGTGGATCACGTCCATCCCGAAGATCAAAGGAATTTTCAGGCGGCTGTTTTCAACCGCAACTTTCTGCACGGCTTTGATCTTATCTGCTCCTTTTATATTGAATAAACCGCCGACTAATCCCTGTTCCACTTTTTTACCGATGTCTGAGCTCTTCGCCAGCCCGGTGGTAAAATCGCCTGAGCTCGGTAAGTTGAGCTGCCCGATTTTCTCGTCCAGCGTCATTTTGGCCAGAAGGCTTTCAACAAAGGCTTTTTTCTTAGCCTGGTACTGGGCGGTCTGATAAGCCTGGACAGGCTTGGTTACCATTTCCTGTGCCGAAAATACAGGAGCAAGAGCCAAAGTGGCGATTACAATTAACTTTTTCATTACTTCTTCATTTTTTGATATTCGTGAATAATTGACTGATGATCAATATTCTTAAATTATAGTTTCTTTTGGTTTTGATTCTGATTGGTAAACGCATCAGCACCCTGCTTTATTTTTATATATGGAGCACTGAACCGTATTTACCATCAGGAATTTAAAGCTTTAAAGCAGTTCTGATCCGCTAAGATCGTGAAGATTCCCTGAATTATGATGAATTTCAGATGAATTATCGTTCTTTTTTCTTGGACAGCATCCAACGGTACAGTTCCGGATTGGAATAGGTTGAGTCCCATGAATTATGGTTGTCATTCGGGAAAATGGTCAGCTCTGCAGACGGATTCACCGGATGGAGCTTCTGGTAAAAATTAAAGGCATTTTCCGGAAGCACCACATCATCCATCCCACCGTGGAAAATTTTCATGTTGAGATCCCTGTACTGCTGGATGTTAGCGTACATCACCCGGTCTGTAGGAGCACACACCGAAACCACCGCAGCGAACATCTCGGGATGTTCCATAGCCAGCTTCAGGGTTCCCCAGCCTCCCATGGAAAGCCCTGTAAGGTAGATCCTGGAAGCATCCACTTTGTATTTGGACTGGATTTCCTTAATCAGATTGTATACCGTTACGGTATCCCACCAGGTATTTTCCGGACACTGCGGTGCCAGAATGGCTACCGGTTCCTTCATAAGGTTTTTATAGGTAAAAGGACTGTGCGCTTTTACCATTTCCAGGTTATTCCCCCTCTCCCCTGAACCGTGAAGGAAAACGATCAGCGGGACATTGCCTTTTGCGTTCTGCGGATAATCCAGGATGTAAGAGATTTTTTCCTGTCTCTTAACTTCCTTATTGAGCTCTGCCTTGATCTCCTGGGCATTTACAGCCAGGGAAAAGGGCAGGAATAAAAACGGAATGTATTTCAGTTTCATGACGGAAATTTTTAAATTATACATGATTGAATGCTGTGATTTTTTTATTTATATTTCAAAATAATACACCCTACTGTATCACACCAGGTTCATAGCCCCGATTGAACGGCCTGTCTGAGCTCTTTTTACCTGAAGGCAACCGGCGACGGCGTAAAAAAGCGAGTAGTGAAAGCGGGAAACAGCTCATAATAATAAGTATTCATGTCAGGTAATTCCTGATGTTTTATCTGATGTTGTATTTTGGTGATTTGAAACTCAGCTTCTTCAGTCCCTGCTGGATTTCCGGTGCGTTCATGAACAGTTTCCAAAGGAAGCCCGTCCTGTAGTTTTCAATCATCGGGGCAATGGTCCCCTGATCGATGGCGAGGTACCTCGGCGTTGTCCAGTTGTCATAATGGATGGAATTGGCATCATAAGGACCGGCAGAACCGATGAATTCAGGTTTCTGAGTATACAAAAACCTCAGGAAATCCATGGATTCCTTTGGCGTATACGGGAAACTGCTGAGTGCCGCCGTTGGTGTGATCACCCCGCGGTCATTCTGCGGGAAATGGGCATCATATCCTACGCTTCCGTCTTCATTCCTGGAATAGCTCGCGGTCAGGCCCCAATAATCAGGTCCGTATCCTTTCCAGTGCTTCGGGTTTTCAACGCAGTATTTATAATCGATCAGCACCTGGTTTTTGTTCAGATCGAAATAGTTTTTGATCAGCTTATCGGATAAATTGGTCGGATCAAGTCCAATGTAAGAATAATGCGCCCAGAACAGAGGTCCTCCATATTCCTGCGCCCCGTTATGCTTAACATACATCGGAAGGCCGTATTGTTCCTTATCTGAAAGGTAAGTCCTGTTTCTTGTCCAGCCTTTGTAATAAGTTTCTGCATCGATTGGGTAAGTAGGTGACGATGCAGCCAGAATGTAGGTGATCAGGCATTCATTGTAGCCTTCCAGGGGAAAATTCATTTCCCACTGATAGTCCGGCGACCAGTGCCAGTACAGGACTTTCTCCCCTCCTTTGGTATACCAGTTCCACTGAATACCCTTCCAGAGCTCATCGCACTTTTTAGCCAGGGCCTTTTCTTCTGCATTCCCGTTTTTAAAGTATTCCCGCACCATCAGGATCCCTGAGGTCAGGAATGCGGTTTCCACAAGATCACCACCGTTGTCCTTTTTCCCGAACGGGACGGTTTTTCCGGTTTCCCCGTTAATCCAGTGAGACCAGGCTCCTTTATGACGGTCTGCTTTTGCGAGAAAATCCATCATTGTGGTCAGCCTTTTTACGGCTTCCTGTCTCGGCACAAAGCCTCTCTCAATCCCGACCAGAACAGTAGCCAGCCCGAATCCGGAGCCTCCTGTAGTTACTACATGCTTATCATTGTCCGGATAAATATTATCTTCATGGTATCTTTCCCTTCCCAGCTTTGAGTTCGGTTCTGCATAATCCCAGAAATACTTCAGGGCCTGTTTCTGGACGTTGTCCATAAGCTGGTCATCTGTAACATTCTTTACCGTCTTGTTATTCTGAATATTTTCTTTCTGATGAACTGCTGAATTTCCGCACGATACCGTACAGAACACAGAAGCTACAGCAAGCGACATGACAATCCTTTTCATAATTTTGAGATATTAGAATTAAATGCTAAAAGAAGAGGAGAACTTTCATTCTCCTCTAAAGTTGGTATCTGTTGATTTTTAGTAGCCAGGGTTCTGTGTAAACAGCCCGTTACTCTGATTAATCGCATCCAAAGGTATCGGGAATAATTCATTTTTCCCGGCTTTGAATCCGTAAGAAGCCAGAACGGTTGCTGCCTGACCTGTTCTTACCAGATCTACAAAACGGTCGCCTTCCATAGCAAGCTCTACCCTTCTCTCACGCCAGATTGCCGTACGTAAAGCAGCCTGAGTGGTTGCTGTAGTAGCTGCCAGCTGAGCCCTTGTTCTTACTTTATTAAGGTTAAGGGTTGCCGTTGCAATATTCCCCATTTCGTTGGCTGCTTCTGCATTGATCAAAAGGATTTCTGCAAATCTTAAAATCCTGATGTTTTGTCTGGAACCATATCCGCAGGCGTTATTGTTCTGAGAAGTCGGAACATATACTTTCTGGTTGTAAGTCGTTACAGAGTTAGGATCTCCCATAGCGATGAGATCACCTTCAGGTGTTGTTTCACCATTTCTAAGAATCGTTAATTCTTTACGGATATCTCCCGGTTCAAATGCATTTTCCAAAGCCTGTGAAGGCGTAAAGAAGCCCCATCCGAACTGGTTTCTTACCCCCTGAACTTCTGCGTACTGGCTACCTCCGAACTGAGGAGAACACTCGCAGTTAACTTCAAATACGGATTCTGAACCGAATTCTCCGGCTATTCTGAATAAATGGTTGAAATCAGGATCCAGAGCATATCCCATAGCAATAACCTGATTGGATGTATCATAGGCTTTCTGCCAGTCTTTTTTATACAGGTATACTTTTGACAGTAAACCTAAAGCAGCTCCTTTAGTAACCCTTCCCTGATCTCCGGCTCCATAAGACTGCGGAAGATCTGCAGCTGCGCTGGTAAGATCTGAGATGATAAAGTTATATACCTCATCTACAGAGCTTCTAGGAATGTTATTGTATGATTCTTTCAGAGAATCCAGGATCGGAACTCCTCCATAAATCCTTACCAGATTAAAATAGAAATATGCCCTCAGCATTCTGGCTTCTGCAAGAAGCCTTGTTTTCAGGGCAGCATTCATTTCTATAGCAGGAACCTTGGTTAAAACCTGGTTACATCTGTTTACAGCCTGCCACTGGCCGATCCAATATCCTCTGATCCCTTCATCACTGGTAGTATACGTGAACTGGTCATAGGCGTTGATAAAAGAGGCATCTCCCGGGTTAGATCCTTTTACCACATCATCTGCAGGTACGCCAAATACAAACTGATATGGGAATGCAGAATTTTCCCAGCTTCTGAGGAAACTGTAAATCGCATTCGTACCTAGCATGGCATCGTTTTCAGTTTTGAAGAAATTTGAGGCATCGGTGGCCCCTTCTACAGGTATATCTAAGTAATCATTGCAGCTTGACATCATCGTCAATACGGCAATTGATAAAAATATCTTTTTCATGTTCTCTTAATTAAAATGTTAAATTCATACCAAAGGTATAGATGGCAGAGATAGGGGCAATGTTCTGGTCGATTCCCATTTGTACTCTGTCTGTATTCAGGATCTCAGGTGAAAAACCATTGTACTTAAAGCTTGTCCAAGGGTTCTGTGCACTAACGTACAGTCTCAACCTTGTTAAGGCCATTGATCTTGCAAAATCTTTAGGCAGGTTATACCCTATGGTAACGTTTCTTAATCTGATATAACTTCCATCCTCAACAAAGAAGCTGTTCGGCTTGATGATGTCCTGGTTGTTGGTGGTCATAGGATACGTATTGGAAGTTCCCTGGCCTCTCCATCTGTTGTTGTAGAAATCAAGATCCCAGTTTTCGTTACCATAACGCTGTTCACGGTTATAGTTATAGATCTTATTGCCATATACTCCCTGGAAGTCTACCGCGATATCGAAATCATATACGTTTAAATTGATACCGAAACCATACGTTCCTTTTGGAATCGGGCTTCCTAAGAATGTTTTATCTCTGGAATCAATTACGCCGTTACCGTCGATGTCTGCAAATTTAAACCCTCCCACAGTAGCATTGGTCTGTTGTGCCCATGCATTTACATCAGCCTGATTCTGGAATACTCCTGATACCTGATAACCATAATATGAACCAACAGCCTGTCCTTCCTGTAATCTGATGATAGGATTTCCGAATAAGCTTGCTCCTGTTTCTAAGTAAGAACCTCCGAATACGGATCTGATCTTATTTTTAAGAGTTGTTAAGTTTCCGTAAACCCCTAACCTTACTTTGTCCGTAATTTTAGTATCGTAATTAATATTTACTTCGAAACCTCTGTTGTTGAATGAATAGGCATTAGTAATATAATTGTTCCAGTTTCCGGCACCGGATACTGTTCCCTGCACGACTCCGTAAACTACATCCTTGGAATCTTTATCGTAATAGGTTCCTTCAATTTTAAGTTTATTATTGAAAAGGGCCATTTCCACACCTACATCTCTACCCGTTGTTGTTTCCCATCCGATATTCGGGTCAATAAACTGGTCTATGGTCGCTGCAGGATATCCCGTGTTTCCATAATACGCTCCTGAATTAATAAAGGTAACCAATTGTGTGTAAGCACGAGGCACGTTAGGATTACCTAGTTTACCCCAGCTGGCCCTTAGTTTCAATAAATTGAAAACATTCTGACCGCTCATGAAGTTTTCTTTTGAAATTACCCAGCCTGCACTCACTGCAGGGAATGTCCTGAAACGGTCGCCTGAAGAATACTTGGATGTACCGTCTCTACGAACGGATCCGTTCAAAAGATATTTTCCTTTATAATCATAGTTAACCCTTGCAAATAAGGATTCAATCCTGTCCTGATAAGGAACTACGTCTCTGCCTACATCATAAGTTGTTCCTGTGATACCTGTTCCGTCAAAGATATTCAAGGATTCATTGGTACCGTTATAATTTACATTTAAAGCTTCAAGATAGCTCTGCTGGTAGGAATTCCTTACTCTGGAGAACCCTGCCAGTACTTCAAGATTATGATCCCCCAACTGTTTCTTCCATCCTAAAGTATTATCCCACACGTAATTTCTTGTCCTGGAATCCCTTGTAAGAAGCTTAGTCGGCTTTTGCTGATCTTTAGGAAGATAGGTAAGTACAGGTGTGTATTCATACTGATTTGTATTGTAATTATCAGTAGTATAGCTTACCCTTAAAGTGAAATCCTTAAGGAATTTGTATTCTGCCCAGACATTATTAAGCAGCCTTTCCTCCCTTGTCTGTCCTCTGAATAAATCCAGTACAGCTCTTGGATTGGCAATAGAATACCCGTTGAAAAACTGGTAATCACCGGTGGCTGCATTCATAGGACTGAATATCGGCGGCGCGTTATATGCATTTAACAGTGGGTTATTGATTGCATCTGTCCTCGTCTTGGAAAAAGTAAAATTATCTCCAATGGTTAGATTATCTGTAATCTTATAACTAAGATTTAACTTTGAACTGAATCTGTTAAACCCGTTCCCTGAATTGATGTTATTACCGGCATTAAAATTCCCTTCATCCTGCAGAAGTCCTAAACTCGCATAATAATTCAGCTTACCTAAGCTTCCTGAAGCTGAAAAATCGTTGGCATTAATAATGCTTGTTTTTCTGAAAATTTCATTGAACCAATTGGTATCTGCCGGGAAATTAGCTCTTGAAAGTGAACCGTTGCTGGATCCTGTATCATTGATGAGCTTTTCATTGTACAACTCAATATACTGGTCAGAATTAGCCATTTTTGGTATATTGGTAATCTTCTTGAACCCAAGATAAGAATTGAAATTGTAAACAGGTTTTCCTTTTCCTGTTTTTGTTTTGATAATTACCGCACCGTTTGCAGCCTGGGCACCAAAGATCGCCAAACTGGACGGATCTTTTAGGACGCTCATGGATTCAATATCCTGCGGATTTAAAAATGAAATATTGTTTGTGATAGTCCCGTCAACGATGAAAACAGTATACCCGCTTAATGAACCTACTCCTCTGATATCAACCCTCGGAGAACTTCCCGGTGATCCGGAGTTAACAATGTTCACACCGGCAAGTTTTCCCTGCACAGAACTCATTGGGTTGGCATTCGGCTTATCTGCAAGATCTTTGGCAGACACTACACCGATACTCCCCGTCACATTTTCTTTTTTCTGCGTACCATATCCCACAAGCACTACCTCCTCGATCTTCTGCTCCTTGGCAGTCGTATCTCTTGGGGTGGTCTGTGCATTGACGTTCATACCGAAGTAAAGAACAGCAATGAGACATGAATACTTTAAATCACGTTGTTTCATATAGTTTAATTTTATTCGTACAATCACACTCTAAAGCAGTCTTCTGAACAACAGCCTAAAAAAAGGCGTTTATTTTTTCAAAAAAAGACATTAGACCCAAAATTATAAAAATATCCGAAACAACGTTAAAATCTCTTAAAAATTTTAAAATTCATAGTTAAAATTAAAAATATGATATAAACAGAGCACTTAGTGTAAATTTATCTTAAAATTACTATTAATTAATTGTAAATTATTCAACATGTTTTACCGCTTCATATCATAAAATCATCCCCGATATCTTAAGCGGTAAGAAGATTTTGATAAATGTAAAGGTCTGTTTAAATTTGGTCGGATATTTGAATAACCCACAAAATGAATCTAACGAAATGAAAAAGTATATCATTATTGCCGCACTGGCCTTAGGTACCGGCGCAGTCATTAATTCTGCCATGCAGTCATGCACCAGCCTTGCCACTACAGATCTCGGATTATCCGTGATCAAAAGGTTACTCCTTAATGGTATCGACAAAGGCATGAATATTTACAGCAGCAAAGAAGCTTTCCTTCAGAATAATATGGTAGACCGTGCTTTGCCGAAGCAATTGCGCGATATCAACAGTACGCTGGAAAAAATTGCTCCCTCCTTAGTAGCCAAAGAAAGGGAATATATAGCAGAAGCTGCTGCCTATACCGTAAACACCTCAAGGCCTATCCTGCAGAATGCTGTCAACAGCCTTACGGCCCAGGATGTAACGAGGATCATCCAGGGAACAACGGCAACGCAGATCCTAAAGGAAAAGGCATCCCAACAGCTCATTGCCGCCATTGCCCCAAAAGTGGATGAAAAACTCAACCAATACGGCATTGTAAAAACCATCAATACGGCACTTTCCGGAAACAGCTTATTAGGCGGGCTGTTAGGCGGAAGCAGCAGCAATACAAGGGTTAATGCGGGCGGACTGAGCCAGCTGGCCTCGGAACAGCTGGTTAACGGCCTGTTCTATATCATTGAAGACTATGAGCAGCAGAACTCCAGGGCACTGCTCGGGCCCCTTGGAAAATAAGATATTTTTAGGTATCTTTACGTAATAAGATAAAATTTGCAGATGGACATACTTCAAGGAAACCAGCACGCCAGCCCGGAGGATTTTTATAAATCCTTGAAGGCTAAACTGGAAGATCACCATGATTTTCCGGAGGATTATTTATTTAAATTCATTATTCCTACCGATCAAGCCAAGTTAACGGAAATTTACAAGGTTTTTGACGGTATTAAATTTACCCTGGGAAACCGGGAAAGTAAAAATGGGAAATACACTGCCTGCAATATCAATGCATTTGTACTGGATGCAGACCAGGTAGTTGACATATATCAGCAGGTCGCTAAAATAGAAGGCGTCATGCTCCTGTAAAAAACAAAGTCAGCTTGTTAAAAGCTGACTTTTCTGTTTTAAGATGATAAATCTTTATTTTTCTATAAAATACTTTACGTTTTCAACCGGCCTTCCCAGCATGGCTACCGAACCTTTAATCAGTATAGGTCGCTGAATCAGTGAAGGGTTTTCAGCCAGGATTTTGATCCATTCTTCTTCTGAATAATTTTTACCCGCAAATTTCTCGATATACAACCTTTCATTTTTACAGATGATATGGAATACGCTCTGGTTGAGTTTTTTCAGTACTGTTTTCAGTTCTGTAATGCTCAAAGGGTCTTCAATGATGTTGATGATTTCAAAAGGCACCCCGTTCTCGTCCAGATACTCGAGTACTGCTTTTGATTTTGAACAATTGGCATTATGTAAAACTTTAACCAGCATTAAGATTTGATTTTAAAAGACTAAGCGTATACCTACAAATATAAGAATTTTTAAAATAATATCCCGCGGCTTTTAAAATAGCTGCGTTAAAACAATCCGTACAGCTCCGCCTCTATCTTCTCCAGGATAAACCCGAAATCTTCAGGCTTCTCTACAAAGTCAAGATCGTCCACCTCAATGATGAGGAGCTTTCCTTCCGTATAGCCGGAGATCCATTTTTCATATTTCTGGTTGAGCTTGGACAGGTATTCAATGCTGATGGATGCCTCATACTCCCTTCCTCTTTTGTAAATCTTTTTTACCAGGTTAGGAACATCCGATTTAAGATAGATCAGAAGGTCCGGCGCTGAGATAAAAGCTTTCATGAGGTTAAATACGGAAGCGTAATTATTGAAGTCCCTGTCTGAAAGGAGCTTCATGTCATTCAGGTTTTCTGCAAAGATATGGGCATCTTCATAGATGGTGCGGTCCTGGATGATATTCTTGCCGCTTTCCCGGATTTCTTTTACCTGCCGGAAGCGGCTTCCCAGGAAGTAGATCTGCAGGGCAAAGCTCCATTTGCTCATATCCGCATAAAAATCTTCGAGATAAGGATTATGGTCTACATCCTCAAATTGTGCATCCCATCCGTAATGTTTGGAGAGCATGGTAGTTAATGTTGTCTTCCCTGCTCCGATGTTGCCTGTAACTGCAATGTGCATATATTTTCCCCTTAGTATTTACTGATTAACAAAACTAAACTCCCGCTGCCTGAACCTCCGCACTTTCCTCCATCAGCTTTCTCAATGGATCCTCTGCCTGCTGTTCAGCAGCGCTCTGTTGCTCCGGCTCTTTCTTTTCTCCGGTTTCTCCTGAAGTTTTTTCAGCCGGCTGGACAGGCTGCTTTTCAGTGTTGATTTTTAACGGTTCAGGTTCTTTTTGTTCCTGTGTGTCATCCGGTTGTTTAAGGGTGTAAAGATAAAGGTTGTTCGCTTTGATTTCAAAGAAAGAAAGGATATTTTTATCCACAATCTGTGCACCGGGATCAGTGAAAACTGTGGCCAGCTCCTTTTCCGGGATATATTTCAGGATAGCCTGGGCAGTGATGACCAGGATGGCTTCATTCTCCCGCCGGAAACGTTTTGCATTCTCTGTGGCGGCTTCAAAAATCTTTTCAAATTTTAAATTGTATACCCTGATATTTTTTTTGGTCAGGATGTAGACTTTGTTTTCATATACGAGAAGGTCCGTCAGTTCATCAAAGCTGCCGTCAAACGGATAGGAATTGATGGTGGTATCATTCCTGAAATTGTACTGGATGAGCCGCTTTGAGCTTTCATCCAGAAGCCATAACTGCTGCAGGTCTTCCGCATATGCCATTTTGATAAAGCCGAATTTCTGACGAAAGTCCACCCGCTGGATTTCATTCAGGTTCTGGTCTACGAACTTCATTTCCTGAGCGTTTTCAGAAAAGAGAGGGACACTCAGCGGATTCTGTACGCTCTGAACTTTATACGGAACCGTAAGCATCATTTTGCCGAGCTGCCTTCCAAGGGAATCATATTTGGTAAAGCTGAAATCTTTATTTTTATAGATGTACAGATTGCCGTAATCATCTGCATGCAGGTCATCTGCATCCTTCAGCTTCAGCGTGTCGAATGCCAGTTTTTTCTGCGCAGATAAAGAGCAGAAAAGCAAAACCGATAGTAAGTAGAATATTCTCAAAGTGATTACAAAGATAGCGCTCCTGAGGAACGCTACCAATTTACATTTTATTTTAATTGAATTTGCTTTTTTATTGCATTACTGTATTTCAACTTCATAAATCTTAGACCAGTTCTTTCCGGTAACCAGCATATGATCTCCTTTAAAAGCAATCCCGTTCAGGACATCATCGCTGCCTTTGGTATTCTTCTGGGCAATTTCCGTAAAGTCAAATTTACCCACCACCTCGCCGTTTGCAGGGTTGATTTTTAATACGAAAGGTTTCTGCCATACATTGGCATATATGAATCCGTTATGGTATTCCAGCTCGTTTAACTGATCGTAAGCCTGGGAACTTCCTGCAACAGCAATATACTTAACCAGTTTGGAAGGATCTTTCGGATCAAGGAAGTATAGCAGCTTACTGCCGTCCGAGGCAATGAGGTTTTTCCCGTCATAGGTTAGTCCCCATCCTTCTCCCAGAACATTAGGATACGGAAATTCAGATAGAAGTTTCAGGGTATTTTTGTCATAGACATATCCTTTTTTGCTCTGCCAGGTCAGCTGGTATACTTTGTCCCCTACAATGGTACTTCCCTCAGAGAAATCCTCCTGGGCCTGTTTGGTAGACATAAGAGGTGTTGTAGTTCCGAGCGTGTATTTCAGGATCTGGGAAGAACCGTTCTGGCCGTCGCTTTCGTATACCGTATTCCCTTCAAGCTGGAAACCCTGGACAAAATTCTTGGGATCATGCGGATATTCCGAAATAATCTTATACGGGATATTCTTTTCAGGGCTTTTGGCATATACGTTAATAGTGGCGTCCTGATTGAGTGTTTCCCCGCCTTTTGTTTTGATATTAAATGTTACCGGATTGTCTCCCAGGGTGAAAAATTTGGGATCAACCGTCAGATTTGATGTTTCTTTGTCCCCGAAGCTGATGGTAATGCTTTCCGCATTATCGGTTACATCCTTGGGAAGGTTCAGTTTGTCTCCAAAGTGGTATCCTGTGGTCTCCATAGAATTGTTATAATCATTCAGGGATTCCAGGATCTTTTTATCGTTTTTACAGGAGGCCAGAAGGACCAGGGCTGCAAAACCTGCTATGATGCTTTTTTTCATTGAAAATCGAAATATTTTCCTCAAAAGTAAGAAAAATTTATTTCCGGGCTTGCACTTAAGGGCCGGATTAACCAAATTATAACGTATGCAGGGCATCATGCATCAGTCATGGCTGAAACCCGTCACTTTCGCTTCATCGAAATCCAGCTGCATTTCAATCGCTCTCAGGACATGGTCATCAAAGATCTTTTCCCGTTTCAGATAATGGAGCTCATTACGCTGAGCCTGGATCAACTGCCGCAGTACATCCTTATTTTCATTAACCGCTTTGGAAAAATCCACTGCCGAAGCCATACACTGCGCCTTATCCGCCATTAGCATCATTTCATTTTCGAGCTTGTATTTCTGGTGGCGGACCAGATTATTGGTTTCTACCTGTTCTGAAAAATCGTCATTGATTTTCCGGAGCGCCGTTTCTTTCAGCTTCCGCATCAGGATGACTTCCTGCTTTTCTTCAGGAAGCTCACTTCCGGCATCTTCCATCTTCAGCAGTTTAAGGATGGGAGCAAGTAAAAGCCCCTGCCCTACGAGGGTAATCAGGATAATGACAAACGTTACAAACAGAATGATGTTCCTGTGAGGAAATGCTTCACCGTTTGGCAGGAATGCCGGAATGGAAAGTGCCGCAGCCAGGGATACCACACCGCGCATGGCAGCAAAGCTGATCACGAAAGGTTCCCGCCAGTCAGGCTTCGGCATTTTCATCCTGAGCTCTTTGGAACATATCCGCGGAAAATACATAAGGGCATAGCTGTACATGATTCTGGTGAAAATAATGGCTCCTCCAATAACAATGCTGTAGAAAATACCTTCTGAAATCGTATAATTTTCCATTCCGGCTACCACTACGGGAAGCTCCAGTCCGATCAAGATGAAGATCAGTGTATTCATCAGGAAGATCAGTACGCTCCATACATTTCCGGACTGAATCCTTGACGTATGGCTCAGGTAGCAATGGGAATTATAGGACATCACCAGACCACCGGCAACCACCGCCAGTACACCTGAAAAATGAAAATGCTCGGCACCGATATACATCACATAAGGAACGATCAGCGTAATAATAGTGTCAATATTGGAATTGGAAGGAATGATCTTCAGCAGCGCTCCAAATAACAGCCCGGCTCCCACTCCCACGGCAATGCCTCCGATCGCCATGCTGAAAAAATCCTTTACCGCTTCACCGAAGATGAACTGCCCGGAAATGACTGCCGCCAGGGCAAATTTAAAGACGATCAAACTGGATGCGTCGTTGATTAAACTTTCACCTTCCAGGATCGTAGTGATTTTCTTGGGAATTTTCATATGCTTCAGCACAGACGTTGCCGCTACAGCATCGGGCGGGGAATTTACACCGCCCAGCAGGAATCCCATAGCCACCGTAAGTCCCGGAATAATGGATGATGAAAGATAAGCGACCACAATCGAGGTCAGGAATACCAGTCCGAATGCCATGGAAAAAATCTGCTTCCTCCATTTATGGAAATCCTGCCATGAGGTAAACCAGGCAGCTTCAAACAAAATAGGCGGAAGAAAGATCAGGAAGACAAGATCAGGTTCAATTTCAATATGCGGCATCCCCGGAACAAGGCTGATGAGCAGGCCCGCAATGACCAGGAAAATGGGATAGGCTACCTTCATTTTCTGCCCGATCATGACCAGTATCATCACAGATAACAGAACTGCAATGGATACAATAATATAGGTGTGAATCATGGTTTGTGTAGTATTAAATTTTATAGGCTAAGATGATAAAAAAATCGTTATCATTATTTAGAGAACGGAATATTATTGTAGAAGCCGATCTGGATCTGGCCGCGGTTTTTATTTTCCTGTATCTGGTTCATATATCCTGCTTCTATCCTCAGGTTTTTACTGATGACATATCCCAGGGCGCCGTACACCCTGTTCCTGTCGAAGGCCGGGCTGTCCAGATGAAGGAAAATTTCATTGTAGACAGATGCATAGAATGTTTTGGGAAGCATTTCTTTATTATTGATCGGGATATTGAAATTCAGGTAGTAGCGGAACCGCATCCGGAAGTCCTCTTCCAGAAAGCGCTCCTCCAGGCGATACCTGTGCTGGATGTTAAAACGCCCGAATTTCTGTTTTGTAATGTATTGCTGGAATATCCTGTGCTCAATATTTTCCTGCTTTTCACCATCCATATAAGGCTGGCTCAGGATGAACCCGTATCCCAAAAGGATATTGTTGTTGTTTTCACTGAGGTCATACCCGATACCGGTGCGGATCAGGAGCTGTTCGAGATCTGTGCCTCCGTCAAAACTCCGGTACTGGATTTCGTTGTGCCAGTTTAGTTTTTTGCTGATCTTATTGTTCCCGAAATACATATACCATGCCCCCAGGTCATTCTTCTGTGCAAAGCAAAAAGTAGTTACGGTCAGGGCCATGCCCAGAGCCAGTAATTTTATCATTCTCATATCTCAATGTATTGTTGTCATCTATCGTTTACGGGATTTCCATATGAATTATCAATAATAAGAAAAATATTTGCGGTACGGAAATTTTAAAGGAATAATCATGAGTAATCTTAAGCTACCTATGAAAAAAGACAGCTTTACCGTGGGTAAAGCTGTCCTTATCAAATGAACAATATAAAGGGAAATCTTATGCTAATTTCACATTAACGGCATTTAAGCCTCTGTCTCCCTGTTTTGTTTCAAAAGTAACCTGGTCGTTTTCGCGGATAAAACGGGTACTAAGACCTGAAGAATGTACGAAAATATCTTTGCTCCCGTCTGCCGGGGAAATGAATCCGAAGCCTTTTGCTTCGTTGAAAAATTTTACTGTGCCTTGTTGCATTGTAATCGTTATTAAAATTATTATGGGGCCGGGTTCTGCACGGTTCAGGCTTTTTTACGTTCCTGTGATGCTTCCCTGGCTTTATTCTATGCTCTGCCGGTTACCAGCAGGCCTGTTGTATATTTCTGTTTTATGAAATCTGCGGGCTGCTGGATATTAACAGCTGTTCTGCGGTCATTCGTTATATTGATTTCCAGAGGGTTCCTGAGGATGATGTCTGCCATGGCTTGTATATTTTTGAGCCTGGTTTCGGAAAACAGAACCAACTGCCTTCTTTTCGGCATCAATTGGACAAAATGCCTGAGCTTGTCTTCACACGCCTTTTCCTGCAACATCCTGTCTGCCTCATCTGCCACCATGATTTCAATGCCGGATAGGTCTACAGATCTTTTTTCAATCAGCTCCATGAGCCTGTCAGGAGTGGCGATAAGAATATCGATGCGCTTTTTGAGGGCGGCGAGCTGTCCGGTAGCTTCTATTCCTCCGAAGACCGAAAGCTGGGATAACGGAAGGTACTTGCTGTAAAGGTTCAGATGATCCTCCATCTGCAAGACGCGTTCTTTTGTCGGCACCAGGATAAGGGCGCGGATACGGTTGTGCTCTGCACTCTTTTTCTTCAGCAGCTGGAGGACAGGCATCATAAATGCGGCTGTCTTTTCGGTTCCCGGCTCTGCATATCCTATAATATCCCTGCCTGCCAGAATAGCAGGAATCACTTCACACTGCATTTCTGTAGGCCTGGAATATCCCGCTTCTGTAACAGCGCGGATAATAGGGTTGATTAAATGTAATGTTCTGAAATTCATAGCAAATTTGCCGGTATGGGATTTATGGTAGCGGATTCTGATCCGGATAGGTAAGGTTGTCGTGTAAATTGTTGTTTACTCCGACATGCTTTGCACTGTACATGCAAATTCATTAAGAATATAGCATTCATGCAATGGGATGTCTGTTTGCAGCAGTCGTATGTTTTAGTGATAAGAGCTGCTGCCGTTAGTCAGCTGAATGGCTTTAACGTCGGATATTGATGCATTGGGTTTGATCTGCTCAGTCTGTCCATAATGTATTGATTTAAATTAAGCGGGCAGCTGAAAAGCGAAACTGAAAGAAAAAATAGATATTTAAACTGTGACAGTACAGCGAAGGCAGAAACCTGTTTGATGAATACCTGGCAAATGTAAGATTAAATAAATGAACAAACAAATTTTAATGAATTGATTATCAAAAATTTATTCGTAGCTTCCCGAATTGAACAATTATTTGCATTATGCGGATGATTATAATCCATATGATGCCAATATCCTACGCTATCCCGGAACCTCAAATACAGCCCGTACCTTCACGGATTTCAAGACCGGTAAAAATCGCCTACTTTATTATGGTTCACCATAAGCCGCAGGCATTTAAGGAACTGTTCCGGCAGATTTATACAAAAGACCAGTTTTACCTTATCCATATCGACCGGAAAGCAAAACCGGAAATCACGGAAGAAATCCAGCTTTACCTGATTCAGTTTCCCAATGCCTATGTCCTTGAAAGCATGAATATTGTTGCAGGAGGGTTCAGCATGATTCAGGCTGAGCTCAATGCCATGGAATACCTTCTGAATGTAAGCCGGGAATGGGATTATTTCATCAATCTCAGTGGTGAGGATTATCCGCTCAGGTCACAGAAGATCATCCGGCAGTTTTTAGGGCAGCAGAAAGAGCGGAACTACCTTTTTTACTATGACCAGAAATTTTACCGGCCGGATACACTGCAGAGGATACAGAACCATTTTACGGAACTTACCCATAAAATCTCTTCCATGATTTACAAAAGGGAGTTTATGAAAGGGGTTATCCCTTACATAGGTGGGAAGTGGCTGATCCTTACCAGGACCGCCTGCACTTTTATGACCAGCAACAAAAGGGTCATGGATTTTGAGGACTATTACCTCCATACTTTACTGCCGGCTGAATCCTTTTTCCAGACGGTCTTTATGAATACCGAATTTAATGAAATCATCATCAACGATGATAAAAGAGCGGTCATGCAACCCGAAACGTTATTCAGCAGGAAACCGGATCCGGATGAAATAATTACCGGCCTGAAATCAAAAAACCAGCTATTCATCAGAAAAATGGAGCCTGAAATGCATGAAGCCGTGTTCAGCTATATCGAAGAAAGTTTTGATCAGCCCCTGCCGGAAATCAACGAGATTGAAAGGGAACTGAAAAAAGGCCGCCACCAGGATAACTGACGGAAGCCTTTTGTATTTTAAAACTGATAAACGACTGCGTTGATGTTCATCCCAGCGCCTACGGAAGCAAACAGAACCACATCGCCTTCATTGATATCATGGGTATCCAGTTCGTCTTTAAGGATCATGGTCAGTAAAGTGGGTATGGTAGCCACACTGCTGTTCCCCAGCTTATGAATGATCATCGGCATAATATGTTCAGGAGCCGGCATATCATACAGCTGGTAAAACCTGTTAACGATGGCTTCGTCCATCTTTTCATTGGCCTGATGGATGATGATTTTTTTCAGCTGGCTGATCTCGTAACCGCTCTTATCAAAACACTGTTTCATGGCTTCCGGCACTCTCAGCAAGGCAAATTCATAAATTTTCCTGCCGTCCATTTTGATGTATTTGGTATCCGGGCAGCTTTCATTATTATAAGATTTCCCGAAATACAGAAAGTCTTTTTCATTAAGGGTGTAAGATGCTGACAGATGGGATTTGATCCCGGAACCGTCCTGTTCATTCTGTTCAATTACTACTGCACCAGCACCATCGGCGTAGATCATGCTGTCGCGGTCATGCACGTCGACTACTCTCGAAAGTGTTTCTGCACCAATCACAAGGCAGCGTTTGGCTATTCCGGATTTTATAAACGCGTGCGCCTGGATCATCCCTTCGATCCAGCCAGGACATCCGAACAGCACATCATAGGCTACGCAAAAGTTGTTTTTAATTTTCAGCTGGTGCTTTACCCTGGCAGCGAGACTGGGAACGGCATCCGACTGTATGGTTCCGAAACGCACATCCCCGAAATTATGGGCGAAGATAATATAGTCCAGCGTTTCAGGATCTATGCCTGCATCTTTGATTGCGGCTTCGGCGGCTATCAGGCCCAAGTCTGAAGTGACCTGATCTTTTCCTGCATACCTCCGCTCTTCAATGCCTGTAATTTTTTTCAGCTTTTCAGTAATTGACGCATTGTCGTCCTTCAATGGAATTCCGTTTTCACTAAAGAAAACATGTTGATCAAAAAAAAGATTGGTTATTGTTTCTCCCGGAATATAGTTGCCTACCCCTGTAATTTTACTGGTCATCTTTTATGTTTTAATGAATGAAAAGCCAATCAGCTTTCATTGCTTTAATTATGTATTTCCTTTTAAACAATACCTCCTGCTTCTGACAAGAGCACGAATGAATCTGTGTTGATTCTGATTTATAGTTTGCAAAGTTAAAGATAAACTAATAAAAACAGAATCCCGCATAAAAATGAATGTATTTCAATATTTACTACATAAGAACAGACCGGAAAATAAAATCAATCTTCCGGACAGCTAATTTTTTTGCAAAAATGATTTTTTAATTACGCATGCTGCTGCATGGTAGCCGGATCATCGTAATTGACCATCCAATGAATGCCGAACTGGTCGGTAAACATCCCGAAATAGGCACCCCAGAATGTATCGGCAATAGGCATCGTTACTTTCCCGCCTTCGGAAAGCCCGTAAAACAGGCGGTTCGCTTCTTCCCTGGATTCGGTATTGATGGATACTGATACATTGTTTCCCTGTATGAAACCGGAAGACCATGCACTGCCGGTATCGCTTCCCATCAGAACGGTTTCACCGGAAATGGGAAGAGTAACGTGCAGGATTTTATCCTTATCTTCATCCGGAATAGGGCTATCCTCCGAAGGCGGCATATCTCCGAATGTCCCGATGTATGGGAATTCCCCGCTGAAAACGGATCTGTAAAATTCAAATGCTTCCCTGCAGTTACCGTTAAAAGTAAGGTATACATTAACTGTGGCCATAGTTGTTTTATATTTTGATTTGCTAATATTATCGGTGCTGGTCGATCAGGATCATGTTCCCGTCCGGATCTTTCAGGAAGATGTGCTCCGGGCCAGACGAAGATTCATCCGCTTCTTTTTCCGGTGTGATGCCATTCGATTTAAGGTGCTTCTGGATATCCCGCACGTCATCGAATGTTTCCAGGTTACAGGCATTTTCGTCCCATCCCGGATTGAAAGTAAGCATATTCCCGTCGAACATCGCCTGGAAAAGCCCGATCAGGGTGGTCCCGTTTTTCATGATCAGGTAATTCTGTTTCATATCCCCGCCCATGGTACTGAATCCCAGCTTTTCATAAAACTGCTTCGATTTTTCAAGGTCTTTCACACTGAGGCTTATAGAAAAGGCTCCTAATTTCATATGGTTCTGTTGAATGATTAATCTTTTTTGCCAGGCTATTCCTGGTTTTTCATATGGGTTTTAAAATCCATCGTTCCGTCATAGCTTTTCCAGGTTCCGGTAAGTTCAATGAACTGCCCTTCTGCCTTTTCCGTTTTGGGATTCCAGCGGAACGTATAAATGAATTTGCCCCTGAACAGGCCGGAATGTTTCCCTTTGTCTTCTTCCGCAAGTTCGTAATCGCCGTACACCACTCCTTTTTTATTGGAATCTTTGTATTTGGTAATGGTAAAGGTACCTTCAAACTTTGTATAATTCTTATTCACCAGTGAATAGCCGGAGACAAAATATTGCTGGTCGTCCTTTTTATTCTGCTCGGAAATATTGATGTTCATCCGGATGACTTCACCACTGTTCCCGATCGTTCCGGTATAGGGACGGCTTCCGTTCAGCCAGACGTTGGAGATATCGGGCATCTGGGGAAAAGCCAGACAGGACATGAGACTGAATAATACAATAAGTTTTTTCATGGTTATTTGTTTTTTTAAACGCCGAACTGCGCCAAATGATGGTTCAGGTGTTTAGCGAGCATATTGTTCCATTCCCGGCTCGTCAGCTTCCCGAAAGAAAAGGACTCTTTGCCGTCAAATGCAGAAGCACCCAGCTGCTGGGTTTTCTGGATGAACCCGATCAGCCTTTTCTTTTCGGCTTCAAAATTTTTAGGTTCCGTGATCAGGAACTGCGGTGAGGTCGGTCCGTTTTTAGCGTAAGCTTTTTCGCCCACCACTTTAGGCTTCACAAAGTTTTTCAGGATAAATTTGGCAATGGAGCCCGGCTTTTTATGTTTTTCCGGTTCGTAGATCATTTCATAGGAGACACAGCAGTGTGCGAGCATCTGGTCTACCATCATTTTACCCCATAAAGACTGGGTTTCAGGTGTAAGATGGTTGATCCTGTCAATGTAATTCTGAGCCTCGCGGGCATCAAATATATTTTCCATAGTTGTTTATTTGTCCGGTCACAAATATATCAGTTTTTTTGCGATGATATGATCTATTGAGGGATTAACAGGATAAATCTAATAATAGATAAAAAGCTATGAAATATGCAATCTATTTTTAATTGATCCGTTTTGCAGTTTCATATAAAGGATTTACTTAGAAATACAATTATATTTCATTATGATTCAATTATTATCATCATAATCTGTTCTAAGTTCACTTGTTAATTGTTACTTTTTAATTATGTAGATTTTTCACTCATTTAAAACATCACGTTTAAAACTTCTATGGAATCAAACATTCATTACACACAAAAGAAAAAACCACTATAAAAGTGGTTCTGTATTAATGAATAAATATTTTCTGAATCTGCGGAATCAATTCACACGGATGAAAGAAACTTTGCCATCCAGGCCGTTCTTTCTGAAAAACTGTACCTTAACTTCACTGTCTTCAAATGAAGTTTCATAACTTGGGATAACCTTGTACGGGGTAAACTGTTTTACGGTGATCACGCAATAATCGTCGCTGGCATCCCCTGCAGGAGCATCATACACCGACAGAATTGCGCCTGCCCTCACATTCTGGAGAATAACTGAACGCGTTTCGTCATTGGAACCGATGTAGGCGGGTGTTTTTGCTTTCAGGTTGTACCATTGTCCCGGTGCATCCGTGATCTGGGCCACTGTGTTTTGTGAACCTCCGTTGCCTTCTTTGAAAATTAGGGTACCTGACTGGGCTTTCACGGTGGACATACCCAGCAATAGTGAGCCGATAGCCACTGCTTTAAAAATTGTTTTCATGGTATTACTATTTTGTAAACCAATATTACAATAAAATATTCACATTATTATGACAAATTAAAAATATTTTACTCATAATAAATATTTAATTTTAAATTTGTATTTATTATGAGAACAGCTGCAGGGATATAAGATACAATATGTTATCGCAATACATGGCTGTTACTGTTTTTATGATGATACTTATAACCAAAAGAAAACTTTTTTGTTTCAAATTAATGTGAATATCCCCATTGCATTGCGTGAGAAATACTATATAATCATGGTTTTCCTGCTCAGCCAGATGGCTGTTGGGCAGAGGAAAATTCCGGTACAGGTCAGGGATTCAGACACGCATCTCCCCGTAGAGGCTGCTACTGTAGTACTGACGAAGAAAAGTGATACCCTTGTAATGCGCCAATTGCAATCGGACAGAAACGGATATTCTACTTTTACCGGTATTCCTGTGGGAAGGTATCAGCTGCGTTTCAACAAGCAGGGTTACAAGGAATTGAAAACCAATATTGAAATCCAGAACTCCGACCTTAATCTACAGGAGGTGTACCTCGGCTTGCAGGAAACCGTTATCGACGAGGTAAAGATAAAACCCCTGTCGGTAAAAGTACATTCGGATACCGTACAGTATAACGCTGCACAATATACAACCAGGCCTGATGCACGCACGGAAGACCTCCTCAGGCGCTTGCCGGGAATTTTCGTGGATCATGACAGCAATGTATTGGTCAAGGGTAAAGAAGCGGAACAGATCCTGGTGAATGGCGAAGCTTTTTTCGGTGATGACAAAAAAAGAGCCATTCAGATGATCCCTGCTGAACTGATTGACAACATACAGGTCTACTCTTCTGCAAAGAAAGAAAGCGGACAGGGTATTCCGGATGAAACCAAAATCACGACCATCAATATCATCACCAAAAAAAAGCAGTCTTTTTTCGGTGACGTGCAGGCCGGGACCGGGTTGGTGAAACGGCACAACCTATCCGGTAACATCAGCACCCTGGGTAAAAAGGCCAACTACAGCATCATTGCACAGGATGACAATGCAGGCCTTACGGGCAGCGGCAGCCATAAGATGCCTTCAGGAAACAGTCCGCGGTCCATAAATAAAAGGCTTGCAGGAATTAATATATCCTATTCCAAATCGCCTTCACTCCGGTTTTACGGAAGCACTGAAATTGATGACACCAGGAGCCTTTCCAGGGAATCCGGCAAGCTCCGGACGCTGCTGCCGGGTGGCATGGTGCAGTATAACAGTACTGAAACCAATTCTTCGTTACACAATACTTCCTTGCGGTTCAATTATACGCTTAATGCCCGGATCGACTCCCTGACAACCCTGAATGTCAATACCAACATTTTAACAGGCCGTACATTAACACAACAGAACAGCCAGTCTTACATCATGCAAAACCAGCTCCCTGTCAATACGGTCCATAATACCGTGAACGGAAAACAACGGACAGCCAGCGGTTACCTGAATGCCTATATCAGCAGGAAGTTCAGAAAAAAAGGAAGAAGTATTTCAGCAGGCTGGCATGCAGGCATCAACCGCCTCCGGCAAAATGATACCATCAGTGTATTTTCTATGGATAATCCTGTTTCAACACAGCTGAATACCGGTGACAACAGGAGCACCTCGGTTTCCGTATCTGCACAGTATACCGAACCTGTACACCAATATGGCAGCATGACCGTAAGTTACAGCCTGTCCAAGTCATACAACACCAACAACAGGAACATCGTTCAGGACTATCCCGGTTTTTCATCCGTTTTTCTGGAGACAAAGACAACTACCCTTACCCAGCAGGCACAAACACGGTATGCATATCAACGTGAGCGCTATGAAATTTCAGGCGGCCTCAACCTACAGCAGACGGAACTGGATACCGGGAGCAACCATACCACCAGAAGCGTGCAGTTCTCTCCTGACCTGAACTTTACTTACAGGCCCAATACTGTACGTTCTTTTGTCCTGAATTACCGCAATATGATGACCCCGCCTGCCGGTATTTTGTTGCAGCCCATTATAGATAATACGAATCCGTTGTTCATCCGGTATGGAAACCAGGACCTGAAGCCTTCCCTCACCCACTTCCTGGATTTCTCTTACAACACCGTTAACAGCAACTCACAGCCTTTTCTGATCAACCTGAATGCGGTCCTGTACGAGAATGAGATTGTGGAACAGGTTACAGCTGATGCGGCGGGCTTCCAGAGCACAAAACCCATGAATTTCAGCGGCAATTATTTATTTTCATTCAATATTTCTAAGTCTGCCGAGCTCAAACGCAGCGAAATCAATATGAATTTCAATACCAACGTGATGTACAGGTATTCGGGGAATATCGTCAATGGTGTGGAGAACCATACTAAAATTTCCACGATCCGGGAGACTATTGCAGCATCAAAGACTTTCGGGGAGGCGTTAGATGTAAGCCTTAATTTCCAGCCATCGCTGATCATCAGCACCAATACCCTGGATGCATCAAAAACATCATTCTTCACCTATACCTCAGGGCTTGATCTTTCCTGGAGCAATGACACATGGAAGCTGACAGGATACGGATCGCATTCCCATTATGGCCGGTTCAATACCAGCCGCAGCCGGTCTTTTTTTATGGCCAACCTTTTTATTGAACGGAAAATTTCCCAACTGCGACCGTTATACCTTCATCTTGCCTATTACAATATCACCAATTCCAAGGATTATATCAACAGGATCATTTCAGGAAACACCCTCCTGGATTCAGCTAAAGAAATGATGCCGCCTTACCTTATGCTCGGTGTCAAATGGAATATCCTGAAAAATAACTGAAAATCGCCACTTATTTTTTTTGCCACATCGAACCCTTCAGTGCTGTTCTCTTCATCATTCTTAAGTGTTAAAAAACTTTACCACCTGTTATAATCATTTATTCATGATCATTAAACCACCCCGTCAAAAATCCTTTGAATCTTCGACACCCTTCCAAGGGAGGGAAATTGTTTAAAGCGTTCAATATTTCTATATAGTAGGCAGATTACGCAGACGTTTTTTCATGCATTCTAAAAATCTAAGATTTTAAAAAACTCATGTGCTCTTCTTATTTTCATAGTTAGTAACTTCAAAAATCTTAAGTGTCAAAAACTTCTGTGACTGTTGTGGTTTTATCTCCAGATTATTTTCCACGCATTGTAAAAACCGCAGGTTTTTGAAAACTAATGTGTTCTTTCTGTTCTCAAAGCTGGCTGCTTAGATTCTCATATGTCAAAACTTTGCGGCCTGTTATAATCTTTTATCCATGACCACTAAACCACTCCGTCCAAAATCCTTTGAATTATTGACAGAGGCTGACTCAGTTTTGAGACAGCCTCTTCTGTTTTTAAGACTTTAGATTCTTAAGTTAGTATATTTTAATCGAAAATTCATTGATAGGCAAACGAGCTTTTGGAACTGATGCCAGGTAATCATTTTCTTTGTCCCTATAACCTAGCGAAATAATGACTGATGCATGAAGACCCTTTTCAGACAGGCCTAAAACTTCATCAAATAATTTCGGATTAAAACCTTCCATGGGAGTGGCATCCACTTTGAGTTCAGCAGCGGCAATCAACGCTGTTCCCAGACCGATATATGCCTGTTTACTTGACCAGATTGCATTTTGTTCAGGGGTTTGCAGAGAGAAATGGCTTATTAGGGTATTTTTCAGCATGTCAAGTGCCCCTTCTTCCAAATTTAGTTGCCGCTCCATCATCTCTACGTAGGTACTAATGTAATCATTGGTTATTGTATTGAATCCAGCAAAAACTAATAAGTGAGAAGAAGCATAAATCTGTGAGTTGAAAGATCCCTCCCCTAATTTTTGTCTTACTTCAGAATTGGCTATTACAAACAGTCGATAAGGCTGTATTCCGCAGGAAGAGGCAGTTAGATTTATGGCTTCAATTATCTGGTCAATTTTATCCTCGCTGACTGACTCATCTGAGTATTTTTTAACCGCGTAACGCCAGTGCAAATTTTTGATTAGATCCATTTTTTATTATTTAAAATTAGATCGGCAAAGTTATCGTTTGGATGTGTATATTTGTAACTAAGTGACAAAAAGATATAGTGACAATCGGGTAACCAGGTGAACAATATGGAACAAGAATTTGATTTAGTAAAAGATTGCAGCCAAAAAATTTTGGCTATCAGCGATACCATGGAAATTTTAAATGGAAAATGGAAGATGTCTATTATTGCATGTCTGTGTTATAAACCAATGCGGTATTCCGAATTACTGAAAGAGGTTAAGGGTATTTCTGGAAAAATGCTTAGCAGAGAGCTGAAAGATTTGGAAGCAAATGAGTTGATTATACGTAACGTACAAAGCACAGCACCTGTTTCCGTAGAGTATACAATAACCAACTATGGACAATCACTTAAGGATTTGACAAATGTAATAGCAGATTGGGGATTTATCCATAGAAAGCGCATTATTGCAGGAATGAAATCATCATTTAAAAATTAGATAATTATTAATCGTACAGATAAAAATAGATATTATTAAACCTTAAAAACCATCCTATGCATTTTCTTTGCAAACCTGATTCTGATACCTGTGAGATCCTGCATCAGGATGGATCCAAGCATGGTTGCTCGCATAGTTTTTACTTTTTGGTTAAAAATAACCATTGACTTTATCTGTCCGATTGCTGTACATTTGCTTCAGATATCAAGCAATTGATCTTCAGAATGTTTGTATGATTCAAAAAAGGCATCATAAAAACATACCTGAATCAGAAGTTTCTGAAAAAAAAATCATATCACTCAATCAAAAAATGGAGTGTAGGTGAATTCCTTGCTGCGTTTGTTCATCATCAATCTATAAAATCATTCCTTATGAAATTTCTCTTTTTTCGCCTTGCCGTAATTTTCTCTATCGCCTGTTCAGTCCAGAGTAAAGCCTGCTCCGCTTTTTTACTGACCGGAAAAGAGTATAATGTCGTTGGTTTCAATGAAAACTGGAAAACAATGCCGGGAATGATCGTGATCAACAAACGTGATGTGCTGAAAAGGAATATCAGCTGGCAGAATCTGACCACTGATCAGACACAAGCCGATAAACAATGGACCTCAAAATTCGGTTCCGTTACCTTTAATCTCTTAGGATATGATTTCCCCTGCTATGGTGTCAACGAGAAAGGCCTCTTTCTGGTCGAATTATACCTGGAAGAAACAACCAGAGTTTACCATCCCAAACAGCCCGATATGTTCTGGGCACAATGGATCCAGTATCAGTTGGATCATTACAAAACGGTAAAAGAAGTGGTGGATCATCTGAATGACGGACCCAATATAGACTGGTGGCCCAACGCGGCCGGAAGTCACTTTTTCCTGACCGATGCAAAAGGAAATGCTGCAACGATTGCCTTATTGAACGGGAAATATACCGTACTTACCCATAAGGAAATGCCCATGCCTTTGCTGTGCAACAATCAATACCAAAAGGATCTGGCTGCTGCCAAAAAGTTTGATTTCCTGGGCGGAAATATAAAGTTTGATCCGGATCAGAACAAAAACTGGGAAGACCGTTATAACCGGGCCTATTACATGCTGAAGAATTACACGTATGATCAAAAACCCGTTGATTATGCCTGGAATATTTTGAATTCCATACACCCGGGTGAATGGCAGACCGTTATTGATACGAAGAACATGAATCTGTACTTCAGATCTGATCTTAAAAAAGAGGTAAAGACCATCGATATCAGCAAGCTGGATTTTTCTAAAAATGCCACGGTAAAATACCTGGATATCCACACGGATGAAAAAGGAATCGTTAACGCCTCCTTTCAAAACCTGACGATGGCAAAAAACAACCAGTATGTGGAACAAGGATTTCCTATCGGGTATGACAATAAAGAATTTGGAACTTCCTCAATTTTCGGGAAACTGAAAAAAAATATCGTGAAATTCTTTGAAAACATCTTGCCTGAATCTTAATTTCAACAGGTATGTTTCACGCTGTAAGGGTATTCTGAAAGGGATTATAACCTTCTCTCTGAACCTGACACGGCTAGACCGATGCAGCAAAGGCAACAGGCCGTCATTTCTGCTAACAGCTATGGTTCCGGATGTATCCTGAAGCTTTTATCTTTAGAAAAAATCCTGCTGAAAGGTGGACCTCATGAATCGCCGACGATACGATCCCGTTACCTCTGGTATGACCCATGCGATCAGAAATTAAAACAGGTGAGAATAACAGCTGTTAATGATTTTCTGAGATTATTTCATTGAATCTATTTAAATATTTTTCTGAAAATATAAAGAAAAATTATGCGCAAATGGTAATTTATAATACGACAGCTTTAAAATAGAAATAACAGCAATTTATATACGCCCTCAACACTTTCTAAGTGTTGAGGGCTTTTCTATTAACGAATACATGTAGTTATTTTACTACATCAACTTCCATGTTCCACTACAAAGAAACTTTTACTGCCGCCGTAGATTTGTATTGTTCAGAAGAGAACAATTAATCAAGAATAAATAATACGATCATGATAAAACAAATCTCCATCGCAGCCTTAACGATCACAGCTTTCATCTTAGGAACGAATACTATTCAGGCTCAGAATACGACTGGAACCACAACCGTAAACATTACCCTGAATGATGTCATCTCTATTGATGCAGGAAGTACAGCCATCGGGAATACAGTTGATTTCAACTATGCTACCGCAGCGGATTATAACTCTGATCAGACCATTACCAAAGCCAACTCTTTAAAAGTGACTTCAACGAAGAACTTCAATGTTAAAGTAAAAGCAGGGGGAGCAAGCTTCGTTAATGGAACCAACCTGATCCCTGTCAATGTCCTGACCATCAAAGCCGCTTCCGCTTCCGGAACTATGGGCGGAACAAAAAGCGCTGTGGTTTTATCTGCAACGGATCAGACTTTAGTATCCAACGCTCCGCTGGGAAGCGCCTTAACCCTGAACCTGGACTACACGATTCCAGCCGCAAAATCATCATCTTCCGATATCTTAGGTAAACCGGCCGGAACGTATACGCAAACCGTAACCTATACTGCAACAGCTTTATGATATGTGCAGTACAGGAGGATTTCAGATAAAAGTGAAAACTGCCAACGCAGCTTTACAGAATAGCGCTATCCTCTTTATAAAAAAATGATACACTCATAATTGTATATGTATATAGTAACAGATGAGCTGAAACTTATAGGATTTAGCGTCAGTACACTGCAGAAGCTTGTACAGAAGAATAGCGGTATAAGAAAATTCAATACCTTAGATTACTTTTGTATTTATATCGTTATGGAAGACCTTACGATGGAGGTGGAAGATATCCCTTACCAGATCAAACCTCACCATATCATTTTTATAGGTCCTGAAAAAAAGGTTTTCTTTAGGGAATCAATAGGAGATCAAATCTATGTCATTTCATTTTCGTCAAGCTTCTATGAGCGATCCTCAAAAGATAGTTTATTTTTGAATTCCAATCTTTTTTTCAACTACAGTTCTGACATCTTTGTTGCTCCATTCAATAATCCTGAAGAAAAAAAAGTTCTGTTTATTAAGCGTATGAAACATTTTCAGCTCGTGGATGAAAGCCTTTATATTTCTGCTGCCCACAATGCGATAGAAAGCCTTATTCTTGATGCGTTTTTGTATGCGAATAGTACTGAAATCAATAAAGATGTAAAGTTTGATTATCTTTATTATGTAAACAGATTTAAGGTTCTTCTGCAGAGGTGCTTTAAGATAGAAAAAAAAGTGTCATACTATGCGGGTCAGCTTCATGTATCATCAAGGAAACTGACAGAGATGACAGAATATATCTTAGGAAAGACAGCAAAGCAAGTTGTGATTGAAAAAATTACAAGCGAATGTATAAAAGCTTTAGAATCCTCAAATCAGACGATCTCTGAAATTTCATATGATCTAGGGTTCAGCAATGAAGCAAATTTTACTAATTTTATCAAGAAACATACAGGAAAAAAAACATCAGAAATAAAATCAATAACCATCTTTTTTTGAGACTAATATAAGAAATAGTTTCTCTTGAAATTTTCATCTATGACTTGGGCCATAATACTAATAGTCGCCATCGCTTATTTTTTCTAAATGATTTATAATTATATTATTAAGTGTAAATTTCTTCTTTAAATTCATGAAAAAGGAATTTTTTGATTAAGATTAGTTGTTACTTATCATTTAATATCTAGTCATTTCTTTATTCAACTTACAACTTGGGTTAGCTCTTATAATATCAATCGAACTCCACCCAACTCGTCCACTCTATAACTGAATTTTTCGCCTGGACTGCTGATAAACATAAAATTTTTGGGAATATTCCATTTTTTACTTAAATCATCAACGAGTTCAGGGGTAAACTTTCCTACCAGAATAATATACTCCATATCCACATCAGGATAAGCTCTGTCCAGGGTATCGAAATCTGCCAGAAATTTCGGATCCGGTTGTTGGTGCTTATCCAAAACGCTAACTATTTTAATTTTATTGGTGACTTCATTTTCGTGCAAATACATCATTACCTTGTTAAGGGTCGCTATATCGTCTCCCTTGGAAAATAATATAAAATTTTGCTGATATAAACGGGTAAGGCTCCGGTTTAAAGTCCTTTGCCTTGTAAGGGTATATTTTTTATAACTTTTTGATACAGACTGTAGTGCATTAATAATAAAATGCATAATGTCCTTTCTCATCAGCATGGCCAGGATAATCACTACAGAAGGAACGAAATACTGAAGAAACGTAACAAGATACTGCGGTTTAGTTTTGACAGTTCCATAGAGAGCAATAATGATGGCAAGAAGTGCGATTATTACAGTGCCGGGACTTGCGTAATCAGGCCTGGGAAGACGAGACCGCCGTAATTTTAAAAGAATATTACCAACGGCAAAAGATGCCATAACAGTCAAGAAGGATAAGGCATATACTGCCGCCAATGGAGCCAGTTGCCCTCTTGTAACCAAAAGCACTGAACAGCATAAAAGAAAGAATAGAATAAGAATCCTGTAAGTACTTCCCCTTTTGTTTTCTTTCAGGAAGTAATTAGGAAGAATTCTATCGAGGGTCATTCTCTTGATAAGACCGTTCACTCCTACAAAAGAAGTTAGAACCGCTCCGCTGAGTACCGAAACGGCATTGATGGAAATAAGGGTTGCCAGCCATTTACCCCCAGTCAGTGTTCCAACATAACTTAAAAATGAGTTTTGATGTGCCTCTACTGATGATATTGGAATGATACAGATCACTAAAAATGCAATTACAGGGTTGAGAATTGAAACCGCAATCCACATATTTCGTAGGGTTTTTGGGAAAATTCCTCTTTTCTGTTCTTCGACGAAATTGGAAGAACTCTCAAAGCCTGAAATACCTAACATAGCAGCAGAAAAGCCAAAAAAGATCGCCGTCAAAATACTGCCACTTTTTACCGGCAAATGAAAATTATCTAGAAGAATATCTATACCATTACTAAAGACAAAGTAAATACAGGATCCTATTAAAAGAAGCATGGTCGCCAGATGGAAAATAAATATAATAAGGGCTACTATCGCACTTTCGGATATACCTTGGATCGTAAGACCCAGAAAAAACAAAAGCAGGAGAAAGGTAGCGATATTAACATTAAAATAAGGAAATATGTGATGCAGGTAATGCATGGCTTCGCTTGAAGAAATAACCGCAGTTGCCATGTACGAGAGTATCGTTAAGCATGCAGCTATTGAAGCATTGCTTTTAGTGGTCGTGTTTAGCAGAACATTATAAGCACCCCCAATTTAGCGGAAGGGCTCCAACCACTTCCCCATAAATCTTTCGAAATAAATACAGGACTGCAGCAACAAGAAGCAGTGCGATCCATGCATATTGACCGGCTGCTACAATGGCCAGGGCGGAAACATACAGGCACGAAGATGTTATATCATTTCCACAAATTGCTGTAGCAGACCATTCACCTAGTTTTTTTGTAGACATATTCTTTGTAGTTTAATTAACAGGCTTTAATATTATAAAATTATTTTTTGAAATTGAAAAATTTCAAAAAATAATTAATAACTATAATTAACCCGGAGATTGCTATAATTCTCTTATTGCATATAGAATCCATAAATTTGTGCTACAAATAATATGCTATGGATCATAAAGACACCCTAAAACCTATCGATAAAATTGTAAAGCCTGTCCAGCGGTTTATTCAGCAGGAAAAATCAGGCGGGCTGCTATTGGGAATCAGTGTCATTGTTGCCCTGTTGCTGGCAAATACACCACTATCACATACGTATCACGAAATCCTTGAGCAGTCATTCGGCTTCCAGTGGAACGGCAACACCTACTTCGAGTACAACATCCACCATTGGATTAACGACGGTTTGATGTCTATCTTTTTTTTCGTGGTCGGACTTGAGCTAAAGAGGGAAATTATAGGCGGTGAGTTGTCCAACCCAAAGAAAGCTTTACTCCCAATTATTGCAGCAGTAGGAGGAATGCTGATACCTGCCCTTATTTACCTTTTGTTCAACCCTTCGGGTGAACCGCATAAAGGCTGGGGTATCCCTATGGCAACCGATATCGCCTTTGCGCTGGGTGTCTTATATCTTCTGGGGAGCCGGATTCCGCTGGCACTGAAAGTATTTCTTACCGCCCTGGCCATTGTAGATGATCTGGGAGCTGTATTGGTGATCGCATTCTTCTATACTGACGACATCAATATGATGTACCTGATGGTTGGACTGATCATTCTCGCTGTCATGTATCTGGGCAACAGGCTCGGGGTACGGTCTATTCTTTTTTATGCATTGCTTGGAATCTGCGGCGTATGGACGACTTTCCTGCTTTCAGGAGTTCATGCCACTATTGCGGCGGTGCTGGCTGCTTTTACTATCCCTGCCGATGTGAAGATAAAAGAAAATGTATTTATTTCTAAGATACAGCTTTACCTGGAACGCTTCAAGAATATTGATCCTACCGAAAATACACCAACTTTAACCAACGAGCAGCTGCATGTCCTGGAGCAGATTAATGAAGCGACGCTGGCTGCAACACCGCCTTTACAAAGGCTCGAACATGCCATGCATCCGGCCGTATCGTTTTTAATTATTCCTATTTTTGCTATTGCCAATGCAGGAGTGTCACTGGATATCGACTTTGAAAGTCTTTTTAATAATAATATTGCACTGGGCACCGCATTCGGGCTTATCGGCGGTAAAGTATTGGGCGTCGTAGGCTTCAGCTATGCTTTCATCAGGCTGAAGATTGCCCATGCACCGGAAGGAATGACTTTCAGAAACCTGCTAGGGCTGGGGTTTCTGGCCTCTATCGGTTTTACCATGTCTTTGTTTGTCACATCCCTTGCCTTCACGCATGAAGAATACCAGACCCAGGCCAAGATCGGTATTTTTGCAGCTTCGCTGATCGGTGGGATTATGGGCTATATTATTCTTAATAAAAATGCGAAACAGACCGATCAATGATAAACAGTATTTTTAATTTCATCAATCTTCATAATGGAGAAGAAAAAAAGGATAAGGTCCTGGAGAATGTGATCTCAAACATTTCGTTTCGCGGTTCCAACCTATGGATCCTGGCCTGTGCCATTATCATTGCATCCATTGGCCTTAACGTAAACTCTACCGCTGTAATTATCGGCGCTATGCTTATCTCTCCATTAATGGGGCCGATCGTAGGTGCAGGTTTTGCCTTAGGAACCTACAATTTCAGGCTCCTTAAAAAATCGATCAAAAGTCTTCTGATTGCCACGTTTGTAAGTCTTGCCGTATCAGCTCTCTACTTCTACCTAAGTCCCTTCAAAGATGTGCAATCGGAGCTTTTGTCCAGAACGGCTCCAAATATCTATGATGTGATGATTGCCTTTTTTGGAGGCCTGGTTGGAGTCATTGCTATTACCAGGGTGGAGAAAGGGAATCCGATTCCCGGAGTGGCTATCGCTACGGCCCTGATGCCCCCTCTGTGTACGGCAGGTTTCGGATTGGCGACTTTTAATTTTTCATTTTTTTTTGGTGCATTTTACCTCTATACTATCAATTGTTTTTTTATTTGTATCGCGACTTTTTTTGTTGTGAAATTTCTGAAGTATCCTTCCTCGATTATTGATAACAAATATGAAAAGCGAATCCGGTACGGGATTTCAATCCTTATTCTGGTTATGATCGTTCCGAGTTTTTATCTGGCCTATAATCTTTATAATGAGAAGAAATTCAGTAAGACTGCTGAACAGTTTATCCAGAAGGAGTTCGAAAATAAGGGCTATACCATCATCTATAAGAAAATAGCGTACAATGCCAGCCCGAAAACCATTGATATAGCCTTCTTAAATAAAACTTTCAATAAGGAGCAGATGGCTTCGTATAATAAAATGCTAACGGATAATGGATTGTCTAACACTAAACTGAACATTCGTCAGGACGATACTGATATCAAATCCCAGATCTTAAGCGAAATCAATAAGTTCGATACCAATATTTCAGAAAAGGATGTAACCATTTCAAACCTGCGCCGGCAACTCGATACCTACAGGATTTCAGATTCATCATTCCTGAAAGAAATAAAAATTCTTTATCCTGAAATGCGTAATATATCTTATGGCAAAATAGAACAGTATGCCGAAACAGACAGTGCCAGACTGCAGTTCACCCTTATGTATTCCGGGAATAGCGACGCTGCCAGGCTTAAAAACTGGCTTCATCAACGGCTTAAGGAAAAACACATTACCTTGGTAAATATTGCGGATAATACTGCAAAACCATCCAATACCCGAACCCATACAAAGAAATAAAGATTTTGAGAATATTCTGTAAAAATCAGTTCTATAGTATGCTAAAAACAGGCTACATTTTTGTGAAGCCTGTTTTGTTTTTAAGAACGAAAAGCCCGATGTTATATTTTTAGCAATAGCTAATAAGGGATACCGATTCAGAACAGCTGGCGCTTAATCATTTACCTGAACCTGTGATTGGAATCGCTACTGATAAACAGGGTGTTTTTTTCTTCCGATATGATTTCGATGAATCGCTCATAATGTTTCAGTACATCTGAGATTAATTCATTTTTGGTGAAAAGTTTTACGTCGTAGCCCTCCCTGGTGTCCCCGAAATAGGACTTTGGAAAATAAATGATATTTTCTTCCGAGCCGGGAAGGTTTTCCTCATTCAGAAGGTAGTCCGAAAGAATCTTGCTTTCACTTTTTACCCCGTAAATAAAATTATTGATCACATCGTACCTGATTTCAATTTCTATTTTTTGCGGACTTTCATTTGAATTGATCTTAGCTTCGATACCGTTGACCGCAAACTCATTTACCAGTTCCTCAAATGCCTGTTTTACGGTTGTCTCAATGTACTTTTCAGTAGAAGCTTGATCATTAAATGAAGCCATCTGTCTCAGCCTTTCCTTCCAGTGTTCTCCTGACCATGGAACAGTGGCAGATGAGAAGTCTTTTTCATAGTAATTTTTGTCAATCATGAGAGCTTTGGTAAGGCTGACAATAAACAAGAGCATAATGACCGAGAATGGCAGTGCCGTAATCAAAGTCATGCTTTGCAATGCAGCAAGCCCCCCGGCATTGAGCAGCATCAATGCAAGAACCGCCAGAAGAACTCCCCAGCCTATGGTCTGCCATCGCGGAGACACCCTGGAATTTTTAGTAGCAATACTGTTCATGACGAAAATACCGCTGTCTGCTGATGTGACAAAGAAAATGATAATAATGCCAATCACAAGGAAGCTGACTAGTTTTGTAAAAGGAAGATATTCAAGGAACTGAAACATTAACCCATCAGGATCTTTGGCCATAGAGCTAAGAAACCCATCTGCCACATTGATATCCAACCATATAGCACTATTCCCGAACACAGACATCCAGATAAAATTAAACAGCGTCGGTAAAATCAGTACCGCTGCAACAAATTCCCGTATAGTCCTGCCCTTTGATATCCTTGCAATGAACAGTCCTACATAAGGAGACCATGAGATCCACCAAGCCCAGTACAGGATGGTCCAGTCATAAAACCAGGTCTGGGTATTTTCCTCATAAACGTGCGTATTGAATGTAAGGCTGAAAAAGCTGTTAATGTAGGTCCCTATGCCTTCGGTAAAGCTTCCTATTAGGTAGACAGTAGGTCCGAGAACCAAAACAAAAAGCAGCAGGACAATAACTGCAATAATATTAATGTTGCTCAGGATTTTTACACCTTTATCCAGCCCCGACACGGCCGAAAATATAGCGAGCGAAACTAGAATACCAACGATAAGTACCTGATAAATAAAGCTGGTTTCCGGCAGAATATTAAGGGTAACAAGTCCAGAATTGATCTGAACAACACCGAATCCAAGTGTTGTGGTAATCCCGAAGAAAGTACTGCACAAGGCAAAAATGTCAATCACGTTTCCCCATTTCCCTTTAATCTTGTCTTTCAGCAACGGGTAAAAACAGCTTCTCAGAGACAATGGCAGCCGGTAGCGGTAGGAAAAATAGGCCAGTGCTAGACCTACTACCCCATAAATTGCCCATGCATGGATTCCCCAATGGAAGAAAGTATACAACTGTGCATTCTGAGCGCGTTGCACAGGAGATTTATAGGCAAATATTTCATTTGAGTAATGCTGCATCGGCTCAGCTACGCTGAAGTACATCAGTCCTATGCCCATTCCTGCTGCAAAAAGCATGGAAAGCCATGAGAAAAATGAGTATTCAGGTTTACTGTCATTTCTGCCCAGCCGGATATTACCGTAACTGCTTATCATAATATACACCAGGAATATAACGAAAATGGTTACGGCCCAGATGTACACCCAGTTGAGATTAACAAAGATAAAGCTCTTAACAACCGTTAAGAGGCCATTGGTAAGCTTTGGAAATATTGCCGATATCATGCATATGCCTATAATGAAGATCAGGCTGGGAATAGTAATCCCTTTTTTAAGAGTGGTTCTGATTTTTGTGTTTTGTGGGATGTTCATTTCATAAAGTTACTTAAAAACAATAAAAATGCTGTAAAAGTGTACCATTATTTATCATGAAAATTGACCGGTAAAATCATTGTACAAATCAGCAGATCTAAAATTATTGAAATGGGTATAAGCATTAATAATGCCGAACATTTGCTATCGTGCAGATGCAAGGCTTTTTAATTTAACTCTGGCCGGCTTCCGGACCGACTTCTGGCGGGATATTTGCCATAGCAGGGAAAGTGCCCGTATGGTAGCCGTTATCTGTATCTGTAATATCATACAATATGCATTGAAGAGAAAAAAATGATACATGTATGGATCAATATTTACTTAGTATAACGATAATAGGTGCAGCAACAACTCTTATGGCCTGGATGCCGGGGTTCTCAAAAAAAACAGGAATATCTTATTCTTTATTGTACGTTATTGCAGGCGTCCTGCTCTATAGAGCTGTTCCGGAATACCTTCCGGATCCTCTTCCTGATGACAACGAAAATCTGACTCTTCATCTTACTGAATTGATTGTCATTATTTCTTTAATGGGGACGGGAATCAAAATAGACCGTGCCTTTTCTTTTAAATCATGGTCAGCTCCGTTGAAGCTGATCGGTATTACCATGTTGTTCTGTATTGCTGCTGCAGCTGTTATGGGTTATTACTTTTTGGGGCTGGGTATAGCTTCGGCCACATTACTCGGTGCAGCACTGGCTCCCACAGATCCGGTACTGGCTTCGGATGTTCAGGTAGGACCTCCTAACAATAAAGAAATGTCGGAAGTCAAATTCACACTTACCTCTGAGGCAGGCCTGAATGATGGAGTCTCCTTCCCTTTTACCTGGTTTGCCATCTCTATCGGTTTGCTGTTGGCGGGTACTGAGGTCAGTTTTGTGGAATGGTTTGCGTTTGATGTCCTGTACAGAATAGCAGCAGGAGTTGTAATAGGGTTTTTATGTGGTAAGGCTATAGGATGTATATTGTTTAGGCTATCGGAACAATCAGGTGTAGTATCAACCAGGGACGGTTTCCTTGCCATTGCTGTAACCCTGCTGGTCTACGGGCTTACGGAATTTGCATGCGGTTACGGGTTTATATCCGTGTTTATCTGCAGCATTACCTTGCGGCATTACGAAAAAGACCATCGTTACCACCAGGAACTACACTCCTTTACAGACCAGATTGAAAGATTGCTGCTGAGCTTACTGATGATATTGTTCGGAGGTGCGATAGCATCAGGTATTTTAAAGCCGATAACCTTACCGATGTTTCTGTTTTCAACGGTGTTCCTATTGCTGATCCGGCCGCTGTCGGGACGGCTGGCATTATCAAAATCCAAAATGAGCCCCAAGGAAAAATGGGCAGTCGGTTTTTTCGGAATCAAAGGGTTAGGATCGATTTTTTATCTTTCTTTTGCTTTCAGCAAATTCAATTTCGAGTATAAGGATGAGCTCTGGGCTATCGTCTCCTTAACCATACTATTGTCCATCATCATACATGGCTTATCCGCAACAACGGTGATGAAAAAGTTCAAAAAAACCGATCAGATGCAGTAGAGTACGATATCCTGCTGCAAATTCTGTTCAACAATCTGTTCTAAAAATAATTCTGTCTGTTTCAAGTTATGGCTGCCTGAAAACAGCATATTCTAACTTCTTAAGCCAGGAAGGAATATCATTGAACAGGTCATTTTTCCCATGGAAAAATGACCTGCTATTCGGTACCATACCTTTCGACTCCGGTTTTTTCCGGACTGGCTGTCAGCAGACTGAAGATAATCATTATCATCAAATTATACGTAGCTGATCTTTCCCGATTTACGGAGTAATCCAAAGCTACTTATCCCCCACAGCACTGGTTCGCTTGGACGAAAGCACCGCGCGATATTCAGCGCAGTAGTAAATTCTTCCATGTTTCTCTGGCAGATGGTTATTGAAGACGACATTATTATCTTTTTGATAAGAACATTATATTCCAAAAAATATAACTTTTATTTTAATTATCATTTAGAGTAATTTTTTTCCCAATTTAAAATAGGCTATTTCTTATGAAATAGCCTATTTAAATTTTTGTGCTTTGACTGCTTTTAAAGTTTTAATGAATATTCTCCGGCCAGGAAACATCTAAAGTCCGTATTGGAAAAGGAATTGTAATATTATTCTGATCAAAGGATTTCTTTATAGCAATGATTGCGAGATGCCCTACTTTCAAATACTGCGGCTGCTCGGAGGAACTGTACCAGATACGAATCGTAAAGTTAATCGAACTTTCTCCAAATTCCTTGTAAAATAAAGTAACTTCATCCTCAGATGAGAGGCCTTCAATATCTTTAACGGCATCAATGGCCAATTGTGCGGCTTTCTCCAAATCGTCATTATACGATACTCCAACTTCCAGGTCTATTCTTCTTTTTCCCAGGATCGAATAATTTTCGATCGGATTCTGAAAGACATCTTTATTTGGAATGATAACCATTTTACCCTGAAAAGTGAGAATGATGATATCCCTGAGATTAACTTCTTTCACTTTACCCATATAGCCCTTAATCGAAACAATATCTCCAACTTTCAATGGGTGCCAAAATGAAATAAAAATTCCGGATATAAAATTTGCTGCAATATCCTGGAAAGCAAAAGCCAACGCCGAACCAACGATTCCAGCTCCGGCAAGAATTGAGGTTACCGCTTTGTCTAATTTCAAAATACTCAATGCTGTAAAAATGATTATTCCAAATGAAAAAAGATGAATAAAGGTGGAAAATAATCGTGTGATTGTAATATTCTCCGTAAACTTTGAAATCAGTTTCTTAGATATTTCCCGAAGCCATTTTGAGATATAAAGTCCAATAAGAACAACGATAATAGCCACAGCTAAATTCGGTAAAATCTTTACCAATGCCCGAAACCACAATTCTAATTTTTAATTTATTAAGTGAAAGGCTTTTTCAAAATCAATCATAATTCTTGATATAAATTAATTATACCTATTCTAAATATACAATTTTTAAGCTCTTACACAGATTATCCTTTGGAGAATATTTATAATTTATTCATCACTTTTAAAGATCAAAATTTTATTATTTATTGCCAGTTTATCTGTTCATAATTTCATGGGGCATGGTAATTGTACATACCCGCAGGTATTTTAATGATGATTTTGAATCATTTTCTCCCGCTTATGTGATGTAAAATTGCATGGGTATAATCTATAAATTCAATAGAATAAAATTTGGATATTTAATTTTTAAGGGATCCTGAATGGTTTGCAATAGATGTATAAGTAATAATCTCTAACGGTTATTTTACAAGCACCTCATATTTTATCATATCAATATAAAAAACTGCATTTTGGATTTTAAAACATTTACTCAACGCTGTATTCTTGTAATTTCCTTGGTCATTGCCGTCCTGTTAATCGCATTTGGTATTGATTTCTTTTTCATGCTTTTTGCCTCGGTTGTTTTGGCTGTATTTCTGATTTCAATCGCCGTAAAAATAAAAAGCTGGCTGAAAATAAAGTATGGCTTGGCACTTACCATTTCCGTTTTGCTGATCGTTATCATCACCGTCGGAACCGGATTTCTGATCTATCCTTCGCTCAACGAACAGGCAGCACAAATGCAGAAAGAAATTCCGCAGTCAATAAATAAACTTAGAGAACATTTATCCCAAACTTCCTGGGGTAAAGACCTGCTGAAAAACATTGAAGATCAAGGCGGTATCGTAAAGGGAAATAAAAAAGACATCGTAAACAGTGCCACTGCTATATTTTCAGCTACTATATCATCGTTTGCCAATATTTTTGTTGTGCTGGTTATTGCGCTATTCTTTGCCGCAGATCCGCATCTGTATAAAAAAGGTTTACTATATCTGATTCCAGCCCGGGCAGTACGAAAAGCGGATAAACTGATTCACAAATGTTATGAAACCCTGGCTAACTGGCTCAAAGGGAAATTCCTGTCAATGGGAGTGGTCGGCGTGCTTACCTATATTGGGCTTATCGTCTTAGATTTTCCGATACCGCTTGTTCTTTCACTAATTGCCATGGTTCTTACATTCATTCCTAATATCGGTCCGATCATTGCTATGGTGCCGGCCATGCTGATCGGCTTGGTAAAAGGTCCCGAACAGGCCCTTTATGCAGCTGTGCTTTACATGATTGTTCAGACCTTGGAGAGCTATCTTATTACGCCGTACATTAATAAGAAGGCAGTCGATCTTCCACCAGCCCTTACGTTGGCTTGGCAGGTATTCTTAGGGATTTTCCTGGGCGGGTTTGGACTTTTTATGGCCACGCCGCTACTGGCTATCATCTTTGTTCTGGTGAATGATTTGTATGTAAAAGACTACCTGAAAAAAAGAAGCGCAGATCTCTCCTGATCTGCAATATCTTGTAAGTTTTTTTGGATTAATTTGACATTAAAGCTTAGCAGAATTTTGCGATTTACTTTTGTAGCGTTGATAAAAATTAAACTTCTGATTGGATTGCGAAGGTATCAGAAGCAAGATAATAAAGAGTTCTTATAGAGCTAATTGTTGTCAAGTATTTTCATTTGGATTAAACTTCTTAGATCATCAGAAGATGGTTCTTCAAATACTTCTAAATCAAAATAATGAATGGCCGCAAAGAGATGGTCAAAGATATCAGACATGGTATCCTCGTAGAAGACCCAGTTCGTTCCATTGGTAAACATATACAACTCAAGGGGAAGACCTTTCGAAGTGGAAGGTAACTGTCTGACCATTAAAGTCATTTCTTGATTCACATCGGGATTGCTTTTAGAAAAGAACGTAATGTACTTTCTAAAGAGGCCGATGTTTGTCATTCTTCTTCCATTAACCTTTATATTAGTATCAAAATTATGCTGCGAATTATATTCTTTTATATGCTGTTCTCGTTCTTCAATAAATGAATTCAGTAACGCAATTTTTTTTAGTTCTAAAATATCTACATCCTCAAGATATCGAATGGTGGAAATTTTTATATTTATTGCTCTCTTAAGACGCCTACCACCAGTGTCCTGCATCCCTCGGTAATTTTTGAAAGAATCACTTAAAAGCGTATACGTCGGAATCGTTACAATGGTTTTATCGAAGTTTTGTACTCTGACATTATTTAAATTAATCTCAAGAATATCACCATCTACGCCATATTTTGGCATTTCTATCCAGTCACCTACCCTTACAGAGTCATTTGCCGAAACCTGTATGCTTGCAACAAATCCTAAAATTGTATCTTTAAATACCAACATCAGGACAGCTGAAGCAGCTCCCAGTGATACAAGGAAAGACCATGGTGAGCTTCCCGTAAATATTGAAACCGTAAGGGTGATTAAAATAAAAATCAGAAGTATCTGTAGTACCTGAAGATAGCTATCAACTGGTTTGTTAGCAAATGCCTTGCTCATTCGTAAAACATCCCTTCCCGTTTTTAGAAGACCGTTTAATAATTTAAAAAGAAAGAATAAAATAAGTACGCTGAGAATTTTATAAAGCAGACTATTGAACGACGGAAAGCCGTTGAAAATAATCGGAATAAGCTGTTGCGTGACTGCTGCAAGGATTAACCTCGTTAAATAGGTTAATATTTTATTTTGAACCAGATAATTTCCCCACTGATCATTTGTTTTCCGGATAAGTTGAAGGAGCGTAGAGTGCAAAAAAAAACGGAGAATATAATCAACCAGTAAAATAAATAACAGCAATGAAATCAGCAGAATACACACTGTGCTTATTTGTGCGGCCTGGTCATTAAGTCCTATTGATTTTGAAAGATTTAGTGTCCAATCATAAATTGCGCTAGTCTCATCGTTAATGCTAAACATAGTAAATTTTTAGAATTAACAAGCTAACTTACAAAAAATCAAATTTTTGAACTTTAATCATCTTTATGATATTGCTAATCAATTAATTAATCTTTTAACATTTTATTAATCGAATTGCTATAATTGAAAATACTTACACTAAATACCTAAATTATATTTATTATCATAGATTTCCCTTATGTTTTTAAGATTTACTCTCTTAAGTTTATAAATTAAATTTAAATCAATATTAATTTATGACAAATGAACTCTCAAGAGCAGATAATTTATTGCTTAAATTTTGCCTGTTTTACCTTAAAAGATTATTTTTGCATTATTCTTATGAATTTATTCAAAACTATATCTTCTCAAGTTACACCGCCTTGATTTAACAGGCTCACTTTTATATAATATCCAAAAATTCCTTTTGGATAATTTTTCTTATACATTCAACAATAAATTTTAAAACAATATCCCTTATTCTGTTATGGGATAAAATGCAGATTATAATTATGGAAAATACTTCTTCTGGTTTTCGATTACAAAATATTAATATTAAAAATGAAATTTTAGCAGGACTAACGGTTGCTATGACTATGATACCGGAGTCGCTTTCTTTTGCAATCCTGGCAGGCCTGTCCCCGCTGACCGGTCTCTATGCTGCATTCTTAATGGGAATTGTCACAGCACTTATTGGAGGACGGCCGGGCATGGTCTCAGGAGGTGCAGGTGCCACAGTAGTTGTCCTTATTGCCCTTGCTTCTTCTCATGGAGTTGAATATCTTTTTGCGGCCGTTATCATGGCAGGAATAATCCAACTCTGTGTCGGTGTACTGAAACTAGGTAAGTTCGTAAGACTGATCCCACAGCCTGTGATGTATGGTTTTTTAAATGGTCTTGCGGTGATCATCTTTATGGCACAGGTAAACCAGTTCAAGGTAATGGAAAATGGAATCAGTTCCTGGATGGAAGGTTCTGCCCTCTATATTATGGCCGGATTAACCCTTTTAACCATTGCAATCGTCTTTTTCTTTCCGAAGATCACTAAGGCTGTGCCTTCATCACTGGTTGCCATCATTGTAGTTTTCGGACTGGTATATTTTCTCGGTATTGACACCAGAAAAGTGCTTGATATTGCATCGGTTAGTGGTTCTCTGCCATCTTTTCATATCCCGAGAATTCCATTTACTTTAGAAACTTTAAAAATCATTTTTCCTTATGCCTTAATTATGGCAGGGGTCGGAATGATAGAATCTTTACTGACCTTGAATATGGTAGATGAAATTACCAATACAAAAGGAAACTCCAACAAGGAAGCATGCGCCCAAGGTGTTGCTAACATTGCTAATGGATTTTTCGGAGGAATGGGAGGTTGTGCCATGGTAGCACAAACGCTGGTTAATATTGATGCTGGTGCCAGAACCAGGATTTCTGCAATAATCGGCTCTTTGGCTATTTTAACTATAATCCTGGTGGGAAGTCCTGTTATCGAGCAAATACCAATGGCCGCTTTGGTAGGTGTAATGATGATGGTAGCGATAGGTACTTTTGAATGGGTTTCTTTTCGCATCATCACAAAAATGCCTAAATCAGATATTTTTGTGGGCATGCACGTAGCTATTATTACTGTCTTGCTACATAATCTTGCCTTGGCCGTCCTGATAGGTGTTATTATATCTGCTTTGGTTTTTGCCTGGGATAATGCGAAAAGAATTCGTGCGAGAAAATCAACAGATCAAAACGGAAGTAAAATTTACGAAATTTACGGACCATTATTTTTTGGCAGCACCACAGCCTTTACTGATAAATTTGATGTCCTGGATGACCCGGAGAAAATAATTATTGATTTCAAAGAATCCCGTATAGTCGATATGTCTGCTATTGAGGCCTTGAAGAAGGTGACAGACAAATATAAATCACAAGGTAAAAAAGTTGTTTTAAAGCATCTTAGTACAGACTGTATTCAATTACTAGATAATGCCAGCGGCTTTATAGAAGTAAATCTTCATGAAGATCCAACCTATAAAATAATACCTAAAAAATAGTATACTCTCATTTGGCAAAAAAAACTGGTAATTTACATGTTATCAGTTTTCCTTTATTCGACAATACAATCAATCGTTTTTTGAGATTTTAGAAATAGTTCACTTGAAGCTTATTCCAATTACTTAACAATTCATCACCATTTAACGGTTAAAGGTTCACGATGCCTCTCGTTGAATACTGTTTACATTATCATATGCCTATTTACATGTGCAGTATAAAAATCGGGAAATGCTTTTTGATCTGCATTAAGATTTACAAATATATAATCATGATTCAGATCTATTTTATCCTTCATTAATGGCCATCTATACTCTTTGTAAATTCCTTTAACTTAAATAATAATTATTTATTATATCTTTCTACAAGAATATTGATTGATTTCGCATTCCCATTGTAATTCCTACACTAAATCCTCTTATAAGCAGTTCTGCTGCTACAAAATTCTCTCCTGAAAGTCCAGTATTATTTCTTAAATTCTGCCGTACTGATATTTGTTTTTTGAAAATATTTTAGTTATATAAGCATTATAACTAATTTATTTAAATATATAATTAACAAATTGCTACTATAAAAAAACACCAAACATTCAGCAATCTACAACCGTTTTGGCATACTATAAAAATCATACGGAATTAACCTAACACATCTGTTGATCTATATTTATATAATCCTTACCCATATGCTCAATCGAAGGCGCTCAGCCTCGCTTTTGACAAGCCTGGTTAACTGTGGTTTTATTTTTTAAGATTTTGTTTTTCCCATGGTAAACTTCCCTGTTTTTTATTCTCTACATCTATATCTCTTTAGTAGCTCCAGGGACGATAACAGTTTCTGGTGCGGCCATTATCCTGGATATCGCTGGATCCAATCTCCCGGAATTGGTCAACTGCCTATCTTGTCTTCCTTCAGCAACTTACTAAGGAACTGATTGAGTTCTATGGTGCGGACAGCATCACGGATATAGTTAATACAACTATCATTGTACTGCTCATTTCGTTTTAAACTCCGTAGGTCTCATATTTGTCAGTTGCTGAAAGTTATTGCTAAAAGCAGATATATTCGAATAACCAATTTCATAGGCTATCTCCGTCATGTTTAAATCTGTATCCTTAATCAATTCCAGCGCCCGGATAATACGCAGCATCTTTACGTATTGAACAAAAGTTATATGCAATTTCGTTTGAAATAACCTTGTCAGGCTACGCACACTCATTCCCGATTGCTCAGCAATAATATCTAAATTTAGATTTTCATTTAACCTGTCTCTAAAGCTGTCGATAATTGCATTGAGCCGTTTATCGTTTGTAGTAGGAAGCTGGATGGAGAATTTTTTAAGATTTTCCTTTGATAACACGCTTTTAAGAGTTAATAAAAATTCAAATTTCCACGAGCCTTTAAAATAATTTCCTTGCCATTTCTCACTAAATGAGAGCATTTCTGCAAGAAGATTACTTACAGGATAAATACCCAGTTCATCATAAAAACCAGCTGTTGTCTTGTTAGGAAAGTAAATATTAATGATATACAGATCCTGTGTATTAAACATCAGGTTGTGAGGATAATTTTTGGGTATCCAAATGTAATGATTTGACGGAATATAAAAATCCTTTTCGTCTGTCTGCAAATAAGCAATCCCGCCATAAACCAATAGTAACTGAGCCTTATCATGCCGATGAGCAGGCAGGCGCTGCTCCGTCTGTTGCCTCATTACAACGATGGAATCGGGATTTTGATCCACAATCTTTATTAATTCACTCAGAATTTTCATTTGGCCAAATATAACAAATATTAGGCTAATTATATATAATGATAGCTTGGTATGTTAGGTAATTTTGTTGTGTTACTGAGAGAGAAATCGTTATGGAAAATAACATTATTAAACCTGACAAAGATTTTGAGCCTGAATCGAAAACCAAAAAATCTGAACATCAATCAACTGATAAAGAAGAAAGTGATAAAGATAGCATCTACTGGCAGGCTTGTAGATATTCGGGCCCCTTTATGTCAGAGATAGATTTAAGATTTGCTTTTGTTGAGTTGAAAAATCTGCTAATACAATGGCTGGAAAAAAGAAAGAAACCAAGTATTTATAAAAACGAAACTAATGAAACAATATAAAACAGCTCAGATTTTGGGAATACTGTTTCAGTTGATTGCATCATCCATTTATGCCCAGCATACCAAAAAAGCCCAGGCTTTAAGTTTGGAAGAAATATGGAAAGTTGCAGAAATAAATAGCCGGCAACTGAAACTTTCTGATCTAAACTATCAGCAAAGTAAAATAGAAATATTGGAAGCCAGAGACCGTTTGCTACCGGAGCTATCGGTTGGTGGAGACGTAAAACTCAATTCCAAATTTCTTATCTATGACAATGGGTTATTCTCTTCTCCGCAGGATGTGCCTGTAAAAGGCTATGGATACGGAGTGGGTTACAACTTTAACTTTAACCTCTACAATGGTGGTAAAGACAAAAGGAACATCACTCTAAGAAAGGAAGAGGAGACGCGAAAACAATATGAACTGGATCTGCAAAAGCATAGCGTAAAATATAATGTAGCAATTGCTTATTTTGATTTGTATAAGTTTTTACATTTCTATGACTTTATTAATGCGGAGATTGAAGCAGAAAAAAAGCAGTCGAGATTAATAGAAAGTCTGCATAAAAACGGTACTGTTCTAAAGAGTGATGTACTGCGAACCTCGGTGAAATTGTCTGAACTGGAACTTAGTCTTTCCGATGTTAGCAAAAAGATTGAAATAGCCAAACAACGCCTGAATATACTGATGGGACATGAAAATGATCTGGAGCTGGCAATCAGATACCAAGATACAATTGAATTAAGCGGCATTACAGGTGGTGACTACAACGATTATGTAAACATCGCTTTTAACAGATCTCCGGAATATAAAATGGTTGGCAGCGATATTAAATGGAGTGAACTGAACCTAAAACAAGTGAAAGCTACGCTATTGCCCAAAGTTTCCCTGTACTCCAATTACAATTATACTTATCCGCAGATTTCCTTTTATCCGTATTCAAATGATTTGTGGGCATTTGGTCAGACAGGAATTAAGGTACAGTATTCTATTGATAATCTTTACAAAAGTAAGCATACCATTGCTCGTGCTCAGGTTGCCAGCAATCAGGCTAAAGAAAAAGCAGAGATGAAGAGGGACGAAATATCTCTTCAGGTAAAAGAAACCTATTTGCAGCAACAGCAGGCTTTGGAAACTGTCGAAACAGCAAAACAAAATATTATTAAAACTACCGAAACCGTTCGTGTGATCAGAAGCAGCTACTTAAATCAGGAATCACTACTGACAGATCTCTTAGAAGCGGAAAACGCTTTACTGAAGTCAAAATTCAATCTGACAACAGCACAGGTAAACGTAAAAGTAACCCATATCAAACTATTGGCAATTATAGGAATTCTTTAATACAACTATGATGAACAAAAATAAAACAGATAAAATTGTTGTAACCCTAACCAAATGGTTTGGAATTGCATTATTCGTAGGGATCATTATTAGGTGCACTATCTATTTCCTAAAAGGATATCGCTATGAACAGACTAATGATGCACAGGTGGATATTTACCTATCACCGATAAACGCAAAAGTGGGTGGCTATATCAGCAAAATATATTACAAGGACAATAAAGTTGTTAAAAAAGGTGATACTCTAGTAGTCATTGAATTAGACGAGTATGGACTTAAAAAAGATGCTGCATCAGCAGAACTCATGAGTTCAAACGCCAAATTACCGATTTTATCCGCGAATGAAGAAACTCAACTTAAAAGTATTGAGGTTATAAAAGCTCAATTAGCAGGAGCTAAAGCGAGATTGAGCCAACAGCAAAGAGAGTTTGAACGTTATAAAAATCTACTGTCGGACGAATCTACCACACAACAAAAATTCGACAACATCAGTGCTTCTTTAGCCATTGCACAATCAGATTATGATCAGGCTGAAGCTTCTTTACAAGTAGCCGAATCCAAATTGAATGATTTTAGAGCACAACATCATGCAATACAGGCGGAGATAAAAATCAAAGAAACACTTCTTCAAAGACAGGAACTGGACATTCGATATACGGTTATCACTGCACCTTTTGATGGACAAATCGGTAAAAAGACCATTCAGGAAGGTCAACTGATACAACCTGGGCAAACATTAGCTTTTTTGGTGAACACAGCCGAGGAAAAGTGGGTGATTGCAAATTTTAAAGAAACACAGATTAGCGACTTCAAAACCGGGCAACTGGTATCCATCGAAGTTGATGCTTTTCCAAATGAAAAGTTCAATGGTACCATTGAATCACTTTCGCCAACCACAGGTTCGCGTTATTCACTACTTCCACCAGATAATGCTACAGGTAATTTTGTTAAAATCATCCAACGGATTCCTGTAAGAATTAAACTGACTGATAAGCCTGAAAAATTGGGAAAACTCTCTGCCGGAATGAATGCCAATGTTTACGTTTTAAAAGATAAATGATGCAAGCACACAAAATACCGGTTTTTAAATCCTGGGTATCGGAATGGGTGGCGAGATCCGTCATATTTGCCATTCTGATGGCCTGCTTGTTTAGCTTCGCTTTTTACGGCAATCCAGTTGCAGCAATGGGTTTTTACGGGATACAGTCTACCGATGTACAATATGGTATGGTCGTTATTTATGGTTCTACTGGAGCTTTCCTGGCACTTGATTTTCGTATCGTAAAATATTTTACACCTCGGAAATATTTATTGATTGCTATAGCCGTAAATGTACTATGTTCTGTGCTCTGTTTTCACTTTAAGGATTGGATGTTGTTTGTTATTTGCCAGTTTTTTCAAGGAATTACCTGTGCATTAATGTCAGGCATCGTATTACAACTTATATTCCCAAGATTGCAGTCTGTCCGAGGCCGAGTGATTGCCTTTAGCTTGCTATATGGCAGTATACAGATTGCCGTTCCATTTTATTCTATTTTTAGCGGCGTGGTCATTTATTTTTTTGATTTCAACTGGTTATTCTACGGGTTTATTATCATACTCATCATGCTAACAGTTACTATATTGCTAACCATGAACAGTAAGGCCCGGTTTACCAAAAAAATACCACTTTATCAGGTGGATTGGATAGGTTATTTGTTTTATGTATCTTTTATCTTAATCCTGGGATACATCCTTGTATATGGGCGACAACTGGGATGGTTCGGCAGTTCGTTAATCATTACATTTACTATAGTTAATCTAACTATTCTTTCACTTTTTGTTCTTAGAGAATTAAAACTAAAAAGACCATTGATCAACTTACAAATTTTCAAGACCAAGAATTTTGTGATTGGGCTACTACTGCTTTTTACATTTTATATTTTTAAGGGAAGCACAGGACTAGCCTATGGTTACCTTGAAGTAATTTTAGGAAATGATCCACTGAGCATCATTCCTATATGGACGGCTGTCATTTTAGGAACAATAGTGAGTATGTTCGTTATTTCCAGATTTATACTGATGGGTTACAACTTAATCAGGATGATTATTGTTGGCTTTGGAATAATGGGGGTTTATTATGCTTATATGATACTTTTTGTTTCTGTGCAGGGCGAGACAGTTGATTTCATCTTTCCAATGTTTATTTATGGTGTAGCAACAGGAGTCTTATTTGTTCCTATAGTTTCATTTACCACTTCATCAGCACCTCCCAAAATCGCCATCAATGCATCGCTTTGGGGTATACTGGCCAGGTTTACAGGTTTTACAACTAGTCTGGCACTGAGCAACGAACTCCAATTGTTTGCAAAATCCGGGGTTCGGGAAAAGATTCGGGAATCACTAACAGAAACCAACCCTCAATTGCAAACTACCTTAATGGATATTCAAAATCAATATGTGAATGCAGGAAGTGATATCTATACTTCCAAAGCAGTATCCACAGGCTATTTTAATCAAATGATAGGTCATCAGATATTAGCTCGTGCTACTAGAGATTATTATGATTTGATGTTAACAGGTGTGATTTTTGTAATTGTTGCTTTGCTACTCTTGCCACAAATTCAACATGTTGTTTTGAAATTAAGAAAAGGTAATATTCCTTATTGAAAATTTGTTTGGAATGTAAACTTATGAAATGACAATCTATCATTTTTTGAGATTATTTCATTGAATAAATTTAAAATCAGTCATTTGATAATAAATTTTAATTGAGATTAAATATCAAAATCATCATTATACCTCAGACCATCATATTGAACATCCCTTATCCGAAAATACGTAGGTAAACGACTTAGATGTAAGGAAGCACTGTGTATTTGATTATTTGGACAGAACTTTTTCCAAACATAATAATGGTTTACTAGTGAAAGGGATGAAAGAGCCTTTAAAAGATTTTCCAAATGCGCCAAATGATAGTTTTCTGATCTGTTATGCTTTAAACTATTATAATCAGACCACCAATTTGGAGAATTGTCACTTCGCCATCCTTGAAGAGGCAAATAATGTTTATCAAAAAATTGTACGTCTACCACATGATCTATAATCGCTGGACAATGCCTAAGAATTACATCTGCTATATTAGATATGTTTGCTCTAGGATGTCCATTCTTAAAACCCGGTTCAAATATCTCACAAAGTTCCTTTGCTACCACTTCAAATTCTGAACAAGTAGCTAAAAAAATGAGTGAAATTTCAGTAGAAAATGTTTGATAATTGCGCTCGTCAACTTCAACAAATGCAGATATTGCTTGGAATTTAGCTTCAAGAGCAAATAAATAGTTATAATAATTCATGATTACTCTGTTATCGGTTTGTGAGAGAATAGTTTTAATATACAAAAGTTCTGCAGTGTAAAGAAATAACAATCTGGGTAGATCATTAAAATGTAAATATATTGATTATATAACTTAAATAACTAATAAATTTAATTACTGAACTACCAGTTTAAGTACACCAAACATTCAGCAAGTAATCGTTTTTTGAGACTTAATCTTCAAATAATTCATGCAACTTTTGTTGTAATAAATTTTTATCTTGAAGTTGAGTTTATATTTAAAACCATAGTTAGAGACATACTCCTGCTTAAAGTATATTCCACAACTTCGTTATCTTAATCTTTACATAATAAAATTATGATGCTGGGATTTTCATTTACCTTTTTCACATCTCTGTCAAAGGCTTCAAGATAAAAATTAAGTTACCCAAATGTTTTGGTTTAAATTTATCTGCTTTAAGTTCCAATGCATCCAAGCATTGCAGTCCCCGATGTTAAAAAGTAAATCAATATAAAAAATCTGATGACCCGACCTAAAACCTATATTCTTCTTTTACAAATAGAAAATCTTTACCTAATATCTAAGATAAAATCTTACATCTGTTTTAGTATAGCTTTCTGCAGGTCATTTTCGGAATGTATATCAGGTCATTTAAAAAAAAATCAAATACATAGCTGTCCTTAAAAGTGCTAGTGATGTCGGGTTTATTTTGTCTCAAATCTGTTGAGAGTTTTGAATTCCGATCATAGTCCTTTCAAAAAGTCTGCTGGATATTTGCCTCCCCAATTCACAAAAGCTATAGCTTTCTTGTTTTGTCAGATATAAAATTCGCTTTATTAATTGATTACATATTGAAAAAATAGATAAATTATAGGTTAGCTTATTTCTCTCAACAGTGTTGAGACTTTTGGGAATTCCTATAAGATTCATAAAACTGCTTCATTCTCCAAAGATTAAAAAAATGCTTGTGTATTCGAAAAGAGTTGTTTTTACCGTCATTTATTATTGTAAAAAGTATATAATTTTATATATAAAAGCTTTCATTCATTTCTTCATTTGGCTTAAGATCATGATAAATAATTCTAATTTGATCTGTATCAAACTTCTCCTCAATTTTTCGTCTCGTAAAATTTATTAAATTACATTGCTCTTGAGTAAGATAAAATTCATTATCGTTAAAAAATGACATTAAACTATTAAATTTTTTAATATCAACATTGCTCTCATATTGCAACTCTTCAAGACTTTCTATTAAATTATTTATAGTAAACTTTTTAATTTGGGGTTTTAAATTTGGAATAAGGTTTATCATTCCGTCCTCTGAAATTATAATTAGAACCATTTTGTGCTTACTTCCAAATTGTTCATAATAACGAATTGCGGAATTATATCTTGCGCCCCTAGAAGAATCTCCTTTATCTGTTGCCAAACCATCTAAGATAACTCCAATTGCATAACAAATCCCGTCTTGATCCAATAAAACTGAGCCATCAATACTGGTTAACTGTTGAATAACTTCAGTATTAAGACGTAGAGGGCTTAGTGCAAAACTCTGCTTTCCCAATCTTATTGCTTCATCCTGAGCATGATCAGAAATAACTAGCATTGTCCCGTGCTTTTGCTTTGTTGCTTCAGTTGTAATATCCCAAAGATTGTTTAACTGTGTTCTATCAATATCACTAAAAATTCTTTTCAAATCTGAATAGAATTTTTTCCTGTTCATTCTGTCTTCAGGCAAATTTGGCTGACGATAAGAAACAACCATCATAATATTATTATCATGAACTACTTCCCAAGTATAATGACTTGTAAAATTAATAACAAACAAAGATTCGCTTTTAGGATTATATTTTCCCGTTAGCTCACCCAATCCGAAAATTAGTTCTGAATCCGAGATGATTATTGACTGATTATTAGATAATTCTAGAAATTTCCTAACCTTTCGGTAATCACCAACCCTTATAGGATCTTTTAACTCTAATGTCAATCGTATATTTTGATGGTCTTTGCTTGCTATTATTATTTTTCCAAATCCATCAGTTCCTTCATACTTTAGCGAAGAAATTGTATTGCAAGCATCATAAAGACCATGCATTCCATTTAAGCTATCGCCTGCTTGAGATACAGTAGACATAAATTGCTTTCCAGCTTCCCTTAAAAGTTCGTCTGATTCTCTATCAATTGCTCCAATACCTCTGTTGGGCATATTAAGAGCGGAAGCAGACTCTTTTAAAAAAACTTCAATATTGCTTTCAATAAATGATCTACTTATACTATATCGATCACGAATTTTATCTTTAGTTAAAGAATAGTGATTATTTAGAGCTTCCTTATTTAGTTTTAAAACAACGTATACAAGATATCCTTCGATATACGTGGAATGTGATATGAAAAAATCTCTATCACCAATCACATCTTCACGCTTGATAATTTTTTGAATTGCTTCAATAGTTGCGCTTGCTGATATTCTATTCTTGTGATTTTTTTGCGAATTTGGATCTGTCATAAACATTCGGTTAGCATCATGAGCGATACTTAGCTGTTTAGCCAAATCATCGACGTCAAGAAAAGGTGTAACAGAAAAACCACATTCCTCAGGTTCTAGGCATACAGGATGCCTACCTGGGATATCATCTACCAGCATGCCAAGTAAAAAAATTTCTGGATTTAATTCTCGATCAATTTTGTTAAATAAACTTTCAGCATTTACCTGTAGACATATCTGCATATGTCGCTGGAACCCCCACATAAAAAGTTCAATTGTATTTTTCATAGTTCAATTTTTATCGAATTACAAATTTAGTAATATTGAAGCCTAAAATTTCCGAATCGAAAAATATATTTTGTTAATTTGTAAAAATTGCTGAATAAATACGTCTTATCTATATACATAACTGTAATAATGGAAAAAAAGTTTTATGATTGTATATTTTTCTTATTAAGGTATATAGGTAAGACTAAAAATCGTTTTGTGAGATTAGTTGTAACTCTATTATACAATTTCATTAAAATTTTTTCCGCGAGACATATAGAGCTCATTAATAATATGTTTACTTATTAATTCACTAATTTCGTCTTCTGTTTCATCTTGATAATAATTATTAAAATTATTATCATCCAGAACTTTTTGTAAAGTTTGTTGTTTAAATATATAGGCAAGTCCTCCATGAGTGATTCGAAGGAAAGAATCACCATCTAAATGCAATCCAAATTCAACATTTCCATTAACTTTCTTGTTTACTAAATTTAAAATTTTAAGTAAATTAAATCCTGTTTTTATTTCGTTATTCATATATAGGTTTTTGAGCTTATTATCTAGATTTTATTCATTAATTCTTCTACAAGCCACATATAGAATTTTTTCTGCAACAGTATCAGGAATGATGTAACTTTCTTCAAATGGACCATTGGAAGATTGTCTAACTTTGTCGTTAATATCATAAACAACTATTGTTTGTGTTTTGCTAGTTTTATTTTGGCAATCCATAGCCCATTTCGTAAGAACACGATCTGAAGGTCTGTAATATTTCTGGCCCTTAAAAAAACTCCCTTTTAGCAGATTTTTGTATTTTAACCCACACCGACAATCTTCCATAATCATCTTCCTTGACAATATCTCTTATATAGTAATTATCTTCAGACTTTGTAGTTACTACATATTCCCATTAAACCTGTGCAAATGCAATTACCGGAAGAAATAAGACAAGAAATAAAAGTTTTTTCATAGTTTTTTGAATTTCATTTTATAAAATATGTTCTGAAGTTGAATAAGGTAGATAAACACTTTTTAGAATTCTCTTTAATTTTTATCCTCTGCAGCTATGTCCCTTTAAGAGCTCCGGATCCGGTGAGAAGTTTTGGTCTGGACATCGTTTCGGATATCTCCGTAGCCAACTCTAGGAACGGATTTATAATATTAAATAAATACACAGTGTTTGTAATACTTTTAACTATGGTCATATTTATCGTGCAGTTCAATTGCTAATTTTAATTCAGCTTCTAAATCGTAAATTATTTTGTTGTGTTCAAAGTCAAAATTATCTGTTGTTATAATCATTGGTGATACTTTAATAAGATCATCTGCCCAAACATTTTTGGTATCATAATTTGTATGAACTATATCGTAAACTGTAATTTTATTTAATTGTAGTTTGTCGAAAACACAATCATTAAAGATGGCTAAATTCGTCAAGCCATACTCCATTCTTACACTTGGATAACAGACTGCATCAATTTTAAAACCATTACGATCTGGTTTTTGTTGTATCAGTCGTGATGAATAATTAGCAGAAAATAGATAATTTTGTTTTTCATTGTCAGAAACTTTTTTCATATACTGCTCTGTTAAGAATAGTATCAATTCATCAAATACTTCAATAAGCTCTGGATTAATTTCCTTTTTTGACTCAAGCCAAGCAATATAAGCATCTGAACTATCTTTATTAACTTCAGTAAGTGTAGGATGAAAAATATAGTGAGTATTTAGCTTTTCTCCAGGCTTGATTTCCCATTCACTAACTGTTATTAAATCTCCGACTTCCGGTCTTGTCTCCCAAATTGCAGTGTTAAAATCTAAAGCTGCATAAAAAACACTTTCACCTTTTAAATTACATCTTCCATGATTAGATTTACCAATGGGGGGACCGACCAAATCAGTAACTTTTTCAAGTTTTACTTTTTGACCATCATAGAGAAATTTATTATTTGTTACCCTAAAAAGTTTAGTAGGATATGTATCAGCGAAAAATGTAAAAATGACATTCTGAAATTTGACAAATTCTGCTTTCAATTTGTTAAATTCTTGTTCAGTTAAATTATGAAGTCCTTGCTCACTTAAATTTCTAAAGTAGTCAAGCTTTTTTTTAACATTTTTTGCAGAATTATACTTATGAATTTTGTGGTTAATTACAACTTGGTCAATCATATTCTTAATTTTGTTAAAACATGAAATAATAATTCATGTCAAGTTTTTAAGTCCCTTTTTAATCATCATTTTGACTTGGTCTACTTTCTATTAATTGCAAACGATATTTCAAAGATTGGTGTGTTCTAAAAGGTTTTTCAATGTTCATTTTTAAGTTTGGTAAACTGGATTGATATTCCCATCGACCTTGCTTTTTCTGTCCAATAATTGAATTGTCAAATAAGAAGTTTAAATGTTTTCGCAAGTCGCCGTCTGTTGCATTTGGAAATTCTAATTTGTATTTACTTTCAAACTCAGAGAAGATGAATGTTTCTACTTGAATTGTTTGTAGAACTGAAAATAAACTTTCGATTTCAGGAAACTGATTAGACCACTCATCAATTATCTCATTATAAACACTTACTGAAGCATCATACGCAGCATCATACAGTTCGGTTGTAGTATAAAGTCCAGATTTATTTGGGGAATGCTTTTTTCTAATATTATTAAAATAAGTTATAACATCTCTTGGTCTAAAGAAAGAGCGTCTTGTTATATATTTAAATGGCGGAGTTCCCTGTCTAACAAAAGAAGCTTCAAATAAAGAATCACTTTTTTTTGATAAATCAAGTTCCACATCAGAAGGCTTGTATTTTTTAACTCGCTCCAAAAACATTGTGTCTAGTGAATCGTTGTCCCAAGCAATTACTATTGCGCTATCTTGATACAATTTATTCTTATCGTTAAATCGTAAAGTTTCATAAATGTCAGTTCTTAAAAAAGGGATAACTTTTAGGCTTTTTTTTAAGGTATCGTCAGTTCCAATATTTCTACAAACATTTATGAGATTGATCAAAACTTTGCTATACTCATCTATTTCACCGCTCAACCAATTTTCGTCTAATTGATCTAAAATAATTAGGAACTTTTTATCACCGACATTATCTTTAAATATTTTTTCAAAGTATGAAAGCAGAGTGAAGGCATTTGACCTTAATGTGCTTTGTAGTTCTTTATTATCAGCAACATCATCGAATGAAACTTCACCAACATCGAAACTTATTTCATCTAGTTCTATTCCGGGTCCAGCTAACTTTTTAATTCTTGCAAGTTTAGAAAATAGCACCTCCATTATACTTGGATCTGGATTGCCAAAAACTTTTTCAATATACTTTCTAGCCCATTTTAACTCTTTGGAAAGAGATTCAGATTTGTTTTCTTTTATTTCAACTAATCTCGAAATTAATTTTACAAAAAATAAAAATCGCCAACTCTTTTGATAAGCACTTAATTCTCCTGAAATTGATTCTTTATACAACTTATGTGCTGGCCACGGATAGTCTTTGAAGTTTAACGAAACTACAATATTGTCGTTTACACTTGAAGGTTCGGATTTTTCAAGATACTTATAAATTGCAGTTTTTCCGGTTCCTTTTCTTCCGAGTAACAACCAGTACTTACTATTAATTATTTTTTCGAGCTCCGGGGTTAATAAAAAATATTCTTGAAGTTCCGTGTCTGTTTCAGCTGAGACTTCAAATTCTGGTAACCAATCTTTTATATCTGTCATTCTTAGTAGGTTATTTTTACGTTTAATAATCAATTCGTGAATATAATAATAAGAAATATTTTGTATTTACGGCAATCCGTATTTATACTGAATTTAGTATTATTTTTTAACTGCCATTTTCTTAATTTCTTCATCCGTATGACGATCCAGAATTTTAGCATACCTATAAAATGTTGCCCTACTTAATCCTAGTGGCTTACAAATTTCCTCCGGACCTTTTGTGACATCCTTATATATATTACGTAAAAGCAAAAGTTTAGAAATCGTTTCTTTGGTATAGCCCTTCGGCCTTCCTCCTAACCTTCCTCTTGCTCTAGCAGATTGTAGACCAGCATTGGTTCTCTCCCGGATCAGCTCGCGCTCATATTCAGATAATGATGCCATTATATTCAAGAACAGCCGACCATTCATAGTGGAAGTATCTACCCCATCAGTTATACCTTTTATAATAATACCTTTATCATTTAAACTTAGAACAAGATCAATAATATTTTTTAAGCTTCTTCCTAACCGGTCCAGTCGCCATACATAAAGTTCATCACCTTCTCTGAACTGTTCGATCATCTTATCCAGCTCCGGACGATTTTTTGTTGTACCAGAAATTTTCTCCTGGTAATTTTTTCGCAGCCTGCTTTTTCAAGCGCTTCAATTTGTAAATCTAAGTTTTGGTCTTTGGTCGAGACCGGGCATATCCTATTTTCATAATTTGTTACATTAAACTCATACTTTGTAAATTAATGAAACTTTGTTTACTGATACGACAATTTGAGAAAATATATTTAAAAAATAAAGTGATCAGATTCGATCACTTTAAAAATCTCACAAAACCACCATTTTAATTAAAATTAAATGTATAAAAGATTAAATGTTTCTTTTCCCGGCTTGTGCAAGTGTCAGACTTGTGCATTTTTTCAGCAAAAAAATAGAGATACGGAAGACATTAAATAACCTTTTTTCTCTCTGTATCATTGAATAAGTACGAAAGGCCATAAAGAGCGCAGTATCTGGGAACTTCTACTCTACTACATCAATTCCTATAAAGCAGATCACAGATTCCAAGCTACCTTTCCCCAAGAGAATAGTTACCCTATTACTACATCAAAGTATTGTAGATACACCTATCTGCTCCTATCCTACAGTGCCACCGGCTCCTGAATGATTCCATGCATCCCTTCCGGAAGATACAGTTGGTCCGGTTATTGATTTCCATGCTCCGATTTCAATGTATAAACCATTGAAATTGATTATTAACAATTAGTTAACAAATAACAACAAAAGCTATTGATATGTCAGATAATAGTGTTAGATTTGATATAAATGATATTTATAAATGTAATTTAATTTTTACTGACAGCATATAACACCTTTAAATTTATCACATCATGAAAAATCAAATCATTATCGCTGCATCATTTCTGGGAGCCATCGTTTTAGGAAATCACCAGGTTCTGGCACAAGGCCAGGCTACTACCTCCGTCAACATTAATTTAGCAGATGTTATTTCAATGGATATTGGATCTGTTGCTTCAGGAGGTACTGTAGATTTTAATTATGTGAATACAACCGACTATAATTCTTCAAAAAGTGTGACGGTACCGAATAGTTTAGTCATCATTTCATCCAAAAATTTCGATGTAAAAGTAAAATCTGAAGGCGCAAACTTTGTGAACGGCGCCAACGTCATTCCCGTAGATGTGTTACAGGTAAAAGCCATAGCGGGTGGAAGTTTAACAGGAACCCTGAATGAGGTCACCTTATCTGCAGCCGATCAGGTCCTGGTCAGCAACGCAAGTCCAGGAGCAAAGCAATCTTTAAATATTGCCTATTCCATTCCGGCAGAAAAAGCATCCAAGGTACTCCTGGGAAAACCTAAGGGAACGTACATGCAAAAAATAACGTATACTGCCACTGCATTATAAATAAATACCAATCTTATTATACGCCCTCAACACTTCTCAGTGTTGAGGGTTTTTCTTTTAAACCCAATGAATCATCCTGTAGTTATTTTACTACATCAACTTCCATGTTCCACTACAAAGAAACTTTTATGGCCGCCGTAGATTTGTATTGTTCAAAAGAGGACAATTAATCAGGAATAAAAAAATAAAATAATACGATCATGACAAAACAAATCGCCATCGCAGCCCTAACGATCACAGCTTTCATCTTAGGAACGAATAATGCCCAGGCTCAGAATACAACTGCTACCACAACGGTAAACATCACCCTGAACGATGTCATCTCTATCGATGCGGGAAGTACAGCCATCGGGAATACGGTTGACTTCAACTATGCTACCGCAGCGGATTATAACTCTGATCAGACCATTACCAAAGCCAACTCTTTAAAAGTGACCTCAACGAAGAACTTTAATGTTAAGGTAAAGGCAGGGGGAGCAAGCTTCGTCAGTGGAACCAACCTGATCCCTGTCAATGTCCTGACCATCAAAGCTGCTTCCGCTTCCGGAACTATGGGCGGAACAAAAAGCGCTGTGGTTTTATCTGCAACGGATCAGACTTTAGTATCCAACGCCCCGCTGGGAAGTGCTTTAACCCTGAACCTGGACTACACGATTCCGGCAGCAAAATCATCATCTTCTGATATCTTAGGGAAGCCGGCCGGAACGTACACGCAAACCGTAACGTATACTGCAACAGCTTTATAATAAAAACACAGCAAATTTATATAAGCCCTCAACACTTTATAAATATTGAGGTCTTTCTATTGAAATCAAACGAATATTCTATCGTTATTTTACTACAGGAACGTGTTCAAAAGAGGGTAATTCAACAAGAATACAAATCAACTATTAAGATTATGACAAAACAAATCGCCATTGCAGCCTTAACTATAGGAGCTTTCATCTTGGGAACCAACAATACCCAGGCACAAAATATGACTGCAACCACCACCGTAAACATTACCCTGAACGATGTCATCTCTATCGATGCAGGAAGTACTGCTATCGGGAATATCGTTGCCTTCAACTATGCCACTGCAGCGGATTATAACTCTGATCAAACGGTCACCAAAGCCAACTCTTTGAAAGTGACTTCAACCAAGAATTTTAATGTTAAAGTAAAGGCAGGAGGCGCAAGTTTCGTTAATGGAACCAACATGATCCCTGTCAATGTCCTGACCATCAAGGCTGCTACAGCTGCCGGAACCATGGGCGGAACAAAAAGCGCTGTAATTTTATCTGCGACAGATCAGACTTTAGTCTCCAATGCTCCGCTGGGAAGTGCCTTGACGCTGAACCTGGACTACACGATTCCAGCCGCAAAATCATCATCCTCGGACATCTTAGGTAAACCGGCCGGAACGTATACGCAAACCGTAACCTATACCGCAACAGCTTTATAATAAAACACGATAATTATATATCCGAGGCTGTCTCAAAGGTGAGTCAGCCTCCTTTTATGTATATCCAATGAATCGTCCTGTAGTTATTTTACTACATCAACTTCCATGTTCCACTACAGAGAAACTTTTACCGCCGCCGTAGATTTGCAGTATACAAAAGAGAATAATTAAATAAAATTAAATATCATGAAAAAACAAATCGTAATCACAGCCTTAACTTTTGGAGCCATCATCTTAGGAACGAATAATGCCCAGGCTCAGAATACTACTGCCACCACTACGGTAAACATTACCCTGAACGATGTCATCTCTATCGATGCGGGAAGTACGGCCATTGGAAATACAGTTGACTTCAACTATGCTACTGCAGCAGATTATAACTCTGATCAGACCATTACCAAAGCCAACTCTTTAAAGGTGACTTCAACGAAGAACTTTAATGTTAAGGTAAAGGCAGGAGGGGCAAGCTTCGTTAATGGAACCAACCTGATCCCTGTCAATGTTCTGACCATCAAAGCCGCTTCCGCTTCCGGAACTATGGGCGGAACAAAAAGTGCGGTGGTTTTATCTGCAACGGATCAGACTTTAGTCTCCAATGCTCCGCTGGGAAGTGCATTGACGCTGAACCTGGACTACACGATTCCAGCCGCAAAATCATCATCCTCTGACATCTTAGGTAAACCGGCCGGAACGTATACACAAACCGTAACGTATACTGCAACGGCTTTATAATATTTTTTTAGCCAATAAAGATTCTATTATTGTGTTTTTCAGTAGTTTTGCAAATCTTTATTAAAAATTTACACCATGCGCACATTCATTCACCTTTTCATTCTCTTTATCCTTGCAGGATCTTCCACAGTTCTGGCACAAAGCATCTCTATGTCGCCTACCCGCCTGTTCTTTACCGGTAACCCGGGAGAAAAAGTAACACAGACCGTTACGCTCCAAAATAGCTCGGATAAGGATTATGTTTTTAATCTGAACTATAAAGATTGGGCCAGAGAAGAAGACGGAAATAAGGTTTACCTTGATGCAGGCAGTTCGAAAACCTCCAATGCTTCCTGGATATCCACCTTAGAAAACACGGTAACAGTTCCTGCGAGAAGTACCAAGGAGATTGCAGTAACCATGCAGATCCCGGCCAACGCATCCCAATCTGCCGTTACGAACAGCATGCTGTTTTTCACCCAGCTTCCTCAGCAGGCAGATCAGGCACGTATTCAGAACGGTATTGGTATCATCACCTTATTTGAGGTGGGGCTCCACATCTTTTATACTCCGACGGGGAACCGTGTAAAAAGCCTGGATATCACCAATATTGCAGAGGTAAACAATGGGAATACAGCAAACAGGAAAGTCGCGGTAAGCATCCATAATGACGGGAACACCATCAATGATGCCAGCGTTGCGTTTGAACTTACTGATACAGACAGTGGTAAGGAAATAAAATTACCTGCCATTTCCATTTCCATGCTTCCGGATACCCAGCAGACCGTTCAGTTTTCTTTACCGGAGAACATTTCAGGGAACTTCCTCGGGGTGGCGATTATCAAAATGGCAGAATCCAATGATGTACGCGTAGGCGAAAAAAACTTTAAATTTTAAAAAATTCAGTCTTGAAACCACAAAATGGCATATCGATATCAGTCCTGAGGAGAACAATCTTATGTTTTGCATTTGTTCTCCTGCACTCTTCCCTTGCCTTTGCGCAGGAAAAGAAGGATATCCGGATCCATTTTGAAAATGACAGTGTGGCTGTTGAGAAGGGATCTACTTTTACTAATTTCCTGGTTATTGAGAATACAGGTCAGGAAGGGGTTACCATTCAGAATATCATACCTGGCGAACAATATCCCGGATTACTTTTCTATCCCCAAAACAGCTTTACATTAGGAGCAGGTCAGTCTAAGAATCTTCCCGTGAAACTGATCGCCAACGTGGATTTCATGAAACTGAGATCCAATGAGGTCAGATTCCAGGTTTCTTACACTACCCCAACGGTCACCGGAAATGGAAGCGCCTCATTCTTCGTTAACAAAAAAGAGAATAAAAACATCGCCATTTATACGGCCACCTATGAAAATTTTATTAATCCTGCTGCCCCCGAATCCTCCATCCTGCTGATGGTAGAAAACCAGGGCTACAGCAAACGGACCGTCAGGATTGATTTGCAGTCCATTCCCGATGGTTTGGAAATGATGCCCAACCAACCGACCGTCTCTCTGGAAGGTTTGGAAAAACAAACGGTAGAGATCAAAATCAGGGTCAGGAAACAGAATACACTTTATCCGGAATTTAATATCAATGCAACTGCCACCGACCTGCTTGACAATACCATCGTGGGAAGCAACACGCTCTACTTAGTCATTCTATCCCACAACAGACAAATTGCACGGGGAAACGAGGCGATGAACGGAAGTAATTTTGCGGAAATGAGCTATAATGAAAACAGCTCAGGCTTTAATTTTCTTCAATTGAGGGGAAATACAGCATTCAGCGTGACCGAAAATTTGAAATCGCGCTTCAATATGGGTGCGGATTACTATCTTGACGGCCGTTATAATGTGTATGATACCTGGCTGGAACTGCAGAGAAAAAATACGGTATTACGCGTGGGCAATGTAAACAGTAACGATTACGACTACCCGGTTTTCGGGAGAGGCGGGAAAGTTGCCACTCAGCTGGGTAAGAATAATCAGATTGAAGTTCTTGCTCTGGAAAATAATTATAACCTCTACGGTACGTATTTCCAGCAAATAAAAGGATCTACCATGGCGGGAGCCAGATATGGCTTTGGGAATGGAAAAACTTTCAATGGGAAAGTATCCTACCTGTTCGACCATGATCCGCGCTTCAACGTAGACACCCAGGTGGCCAACGCGGTATCATCATTTTTAATTAATGATAAGCATACCATCCGGGCGGAGATGGGACTGAGCCACGAAAAGGGCCTTTCCAACAAAGATGAAAACGAAGGCGCTTTAATGGGAGCCCATTACGAGGGAAAAATAGGAAAATGGGAAATACAGTCCGTTAATTCCTTCGCCACCAAAAGCTATGCAGGGATCAAACGGGGATCTTTGATCTCCAACCAGCGGATCAGCCGCCAGTTTTCGGATTCCCGGCGCGCTTTCATACAATACCAGAATTCGCAGGTAGACCCTGAGTTCCTGAGTTTCCAGAATGCACCCGTCCAGGCTGGAAATACAGCTAACCTGCGGTATTATTTCAACAGTACGGAAGCTTTGGCGTCAGGGTACCAGTTTTCTGTAAAGAATTGGAATTTCCTGCTGTCTCCCAGGATTGAAAAGCAAAAAACAGCCAGTTTTTATACCTCGCATGAACTTTTCTCATACCGGCTGGAGACCAACATCAGCACTACATTGGGCGCTCACACACTGAACCTGACGGCTGAATATTCTTATTCAAAAGCGGATAATAACCCGGACTGGTTCAACAGCCTGAAGACAACTTTATCTTACCGGTATAAATCCTTCTCCCTCAACGGGACGGCGCAATGGAACGCAACCAATGTCTTTGATTTAACTTCTTATTACAATACAGACCGTAATTTTGCCAACTACAATGTATACGCCTCGTATAATTTCCAGATGATGAATCATAATCTGACCGGAGCTTTTTCAGCCGGAGCTTCCTATTCGGAACTTTACAAAAACCTGAACAGCAACGTGAGCGGGAACCTGGAATATAAGATTTCGCCATCCTGGTCCACCACAGGATATGTTAATTTTTCCGGGTACAAATCGACGGCTGAATTTGCAAGCAGCGGCGGTTATTACCAGTTCAGAGTGGGGATTAAAAAATATTTCACTACCGCTACGGCCCTTGGAAATCATAAAGTGACGCTCCAGTTGTTTGAAGATAAAAATTCCAATGGACTCCTGGATGCCGGCGAACCGGTCCTTGCCAATGAAATAGTGAAACTGGACAATTTTGTTGCCTTAACCGACAAGAACGGAAAAGTAGTTTTCCAGAATGTGCCTGAAGGAATGTACACCCTGAAGGTGAACGAAAGTGCGGGTGCCCGGTTGATGATGGATCCGGTAATAATGGTCAGTAACAACATCAACCGCAAGGTAGGCCTGGTAAAAAACATCAGGGTAAGCGGGAAACTAACAGAGGTAAAACAGGCCTACGATGATCTGGAAACGGATGTAACCGGAATCGTGGTGTATGCAAAAGGTGAAGATGGTAAGATCTATACCGCCGTGGTGAACCAGAAAAATGAGTTTGAGTTTTTCCTGAAAGACGGAATATACAACCTCTATATTGAAAATGACAAATACAGCTATATACAACCCAACCAAACGATTAAGGTGACAAAAGAAGGGTATTCACAAACCGTGGTTTTTGAATATAAGAAGAAAGACACCGTGATAAAGGTGAAAAAGTTTTAAATTTAAAAGTATGAAAACGATGAGAGCTTTTCTAATAGGAATTTTTATTGTGTTCTGCGGGTCTGCAGCCACGAAAGCTCAGGATGTGTACCTTTCGATACCTGAAAACAATATCTTTAACAGGATTGAATTTACCTCAGTACCCACCAGGGTAATGACGAACGCGAACAGGACAAACTGGGATTATGTTTTTTTTGGATTTTCGCCCATAGCTCCTACATTTACATCTGTGTCCGGACCCTCTTTTACGCACGCTTCTTCCTCAGCGACTTTGCCCGCCTCCACTCTTCTGTGGCAGCTGGAAAGCATGGGTGGGCAGCTGCCAGCTACCGGATACTCGGGTTACTTACCCGGTTTTCAGTCGTTCAATACAAGTGCTGTGAGATGGTTTGAACCGCCAGGATCCATTATTTTCGGCGGAGGATTCAACCGGGGGAATATCAATTTCACATTCAAAATACCGGCTGCTCAGTTTGCAGCCAATACCTTCAGGGCCGGAAATTACTCCATGGATATCAGTCAGAATTATTATGATTTCACGCCCCGTAACTTTAAAACAATTTTAGTCATTCCTTCATCCATCAGATGGATGACCACTTCGTTGACAAAATACATAGAAATATCTTCTTTAAATGATTACCGGATTTCCGGTAACCGGGTATTCAGCTTAGACAATGCGGAAATCGCACAGACCGTCGATTTTAACGTATGGGCGAAAGCTGCAGCCACCAATATTCAGTTCACTTCTTCAAAAGGCGTTCCGGGGACCAGAAATATAGGAACCCTCAAATTGGGCAGTAGCGGATCCACACTCACGACCAAAGCCTTATCTGCCGATTTTCAGAATTTTTCCGCAGCCAATTTCAGTGTGGCAGGAGGAAACCGGAACAGCTTCAGTCCGGAACTTTATGTATCTGCGGAAGATTTTAAAAACTTTTTTTTCGAAGCCGGAACGTATACGTTTGAATTGAACTTCAATGCCAGGAGTACAGACAATTCCATTAACAGTTTACAGAATACGGCAGTTCAGTTGAAGGTGCTTCCTCTGTCAGAGATCACCATCCCCGGTTCCGGGCGAAATGTAAACTTCAATTTCAATACTGCTGAACAGTATACCAACGGTCAGTCGCAAATGATCCCCAACCAAATTATCCTGTCCAATAATGAAAGTTTTGAGCTTTATGTAAAATCGGACGAAAATTATTTCAAAAAAGGCGGCCTGCAGACCGACATCAGTTCCAACCTGTTACAAATTGGTGTGGATGGAGGTTCTGCCAATGTTCCCTTATCCAAAACACCCCAAAAGATACTCTCTAACGGAACACCGGTTCTGGACCGGGGGCTGAACGTAAGATACACCATTCCCCCTGCGGGTGCCCAAAGTCTGGTCGGGAAAGAAAATACCACCTACTCTGTCAATGTGTATTATAGCTTTACGGCAATTTAAACAATATCGGAGTCATGGAAACAACAGCAGTAAAGCTTTGCTCTTGATCCTGGACAGGTCTTAATTGATGGGACCGTTAGAGATGATCATAAGACTATTATGAATGGGGATTAAACCATTTTAAAAATGAAAACAATATTTCGACGCTACCGTGTAGCGTCGATTTTTGTATTGTAGAGACCAATTGGCAGGGTTCCTATGACGATTTTGAAACAGAAAACAGGCTTACCAATCGCATTCGGATGAACGTATATACGTGTTTTATCCACCTTAAAGAATCCGGAAACGAAAACCCCATATTCAGATGCCCTATCTTAATGGCATTGAATCAACTCAAAAAAATAAAAGCCTTGGAAAAAATATCTAAATTCCTATTTTTGCATGAACGGTGTTTCATCTTCCCGGTGAAGAACAAAAATGCCTTCAGGCCGGAATATCAGAACTTTTAATCAGTACTTTATCAAAACATATCCTATACCCTGTCTTATATCACTCAAAAATAGTTTGGCATGCAAACCGAAAAAAAAGCTAAATAATAAAGTGTTATTTAAAAAATATAGCATATTTTTAACTTTTGATATTGAATCCATGAATGATTGTATGAACGAACTACAATTAAAAATCGAAAGACTGGAAAACGAAATCAATTTTAAGAACGGATTGATCTCGATATTATCTCATGACCCAAAAGAACTGTTTGGAAATTTTCTTTGGCTTATAGAAGCGCTGGAAGAAAAGACGATCAGTGAGGAAGATTTTTTTAAGTTGCTGCCGCAGATCAAAAGCGATGCCCGGAAGAATCTGCAAACGGTGCAGGACAGCATTGCCTGGCTAAAAACACAGTACGGGGAGTTTAAGGTTAAACCTGTTACCATCATGGTGACGGATCTTTTTCACCAGCTGGAAGAAACCTATTCCACAAGATTAAAAGAAAAAAATATTACATTTCACTATAAAGGAGATCACAACGCATTTCTTATCACTGACCCACTGTTGCTCAAGTATGTATCGGAAAAAATCTTTGATAATGCGGTAAAATACTCCCTGCCGGGACAAGACATTTATTTAAACAGCATTACAGAAGGTGATCAGGTCATCCTTTCTATAACTGATTCCGGAACGGGAATGAGTGAAAAGTACATCTCTGGGATCTACACTTATGATAACCCCATCTTTCTGGGAACTGCAGGCGAGAAGGGAACTGGATTAAGTTTGAAAATTGTCAAAAATTTTATCTCCCTGATGCGCGGAAGCATCGAAATCATTTCGTCTGAAAGTAACGGCACAACCGTTTCTCTATTTTTACCTAAATTGAATGAATGAAGGATTTGAAATTAAATGTTCGTATTGTAGTAGCAGATGATCATGGTATTGTACGCATGGGGTTGATCCAAACGATCAGACGGCTCATGCCCAATGCCGTCATCTCAGAAGTAGAGGATTATAAATCCCTGTATAAACTCATCCTGAATGAAGAACTGCATCTGGCCATTCTGGATGTGAATATGCCTAATGGTACTGTGCAGGAAGCCATAGATTACATAAAAATTCATCAGCCTGAATTAAAAATCCTGATCTTTTCTTCACAGGATGAAGAGCTGTATGCAATGCGATACCTGAAAATGGGCGCTGGCGGCTATCTGAGCAAGCAGAGCTCCAGTGAAGTAGTTGAGGCTGCTTTAACGGCGATGCTCAGCAAGGGCCGGTATATCAGCGATCAGGTGAAAGAAGCGATCCTTTCGGAATCATTAACCGGCGCGGCAAAAAACTCTCCCTTTGAAGCACTATCAGACCGCGAACTGCAAATTGCCAATAAGCTTGCAGAAGGTCTTCCCCTTAAAGAAATTTCCAATCAGCTCAATCTGCATTCATCGACGATCAGCACGTATAAAAACCGGCTGTTTGAGAAGCTGAAGATACGGTCCGTACCCGAATTGGTGGAAATTCTCAGGATGTATAATCAGTAAACATTCGGTTGTTTTCCGCTTTTCCATCCCGGAGAATTGAAGGATCTGTTGTACATCATAATAAGGTTCTTCATTCACTCCACGGCTTCCTGGGAATGTTCCGTGAAATAACGGTGTACAGGCATAACAAAAGAATCAGCTCATCGTCTTCGGCCACCAAAATCAGTATGCTTATGTGATTTTAGTGTATTAAACCTTTAATTATTTCTGATCCTACTCTTATTTCTTCACTTATTTCCCCGTAAAGCGATGTAAAATCAGAATTCTTACTTAATTTTATTTCCCAATCCCTGGCACATTCCGCCAGTCTGAAAAGTCCTGCCGTTCCTGCCGTCCCCTTCAGCTTATGAAGGATCACCCCCATATCTGATCCGTTGTCAGCATCCTGCGCAATTTTAATGTCTTGCACTGCCTGATCCAGCTGCTGAACAACGAGGTTCAGAAACAGATTCCGAAATTCTGCATCATCGCCTATTTGTTCATTGAGCATATCCATATCAATGTATTGATCCAGAACATCCGTATGGGTAGTACCAACAGACTGACCAGTGACAGGAAAATATTTTTTCAGCATCGCTTCCAGATCATTTTGTTTTAAAGGTTTTGGGAGGAAGTCATCCATCCCGCTGGCCAGGCATTTTTCTTTTTCGCCCAGTACATTTCCGGCCGTAACCCCTATAATCGGAACGGTTTCATATCCCGGTAACAGGCGGATCTGTTTTGTCGCTTCCATACCGTCCATTACCGGCATCTGCACATCCATCAGGATAATGGAAAATTGTTTTATCCTGCACTGCTCCAGGGCTTCAAGTCCGTTTACCGCTTCTGTAAGATCAAAACGGGATGAAATTGCTTTCATCATCCTGTTGTTCAGGACCATATTGACCGGGTTATCATCCACGAGCAATACATCCATTTCCTGAAAATCAGATCCCTTGTCTGCCGCTGTATCTTTTACAACAGATTCATCTTTAAAATTATTCTTTTCCACACGATTGAGCGTTTTGTACAGTTCTTCGGATTTGATAGGTTTCATCAGGAAATAAGAATTATCTTCTTTCCGGAAGGAATTGATGACATCGTGCTCTTCGGAAGAAGTATGGAGAATGACCAGAGGTGAAACCTCGTTGCGCTGGCTAAACAGCTCTTTGATTTTATCTATAGTATCCAGGCCTGAGATCAGCGGCATATGGTAATCCATCAGTATGACATCAAAACGTTCCCCTTTCAGTAGCATCTCCAGGGCTTCCGTACCACTGGCTGCAAGTACGGATTCTACATTTTTAAAGGCAAGCATATGCTTCAGGATGATTCTGTTTGCTTCATTATCGTCAACAATAAGCACCCGTTTTATCGAAAGAAGTTTGTTATCGTCTTTTATTACGGATGTCTCATACGGAACCTCTATATCAAAGAAAAATACGGACCCTTTTTCCGGAGTACTGATTAAGGAAAGATGGCTCCGCATATACCCGAGAATATTGTTTGATATGGTGAGTCCAAGGCCCGTTCCTCCATATTGCTTGCTGATCGAACTGTTTTCCTGCGTAAAAGCATTAAAGATATACTTTTGTTTATCCTGCGGGATTCCTATTCCTGTATCTCTTACTGAAAAACGTAATTTGATATTCTGATCGTCAATGTTCAACTTTTCAACCTTCAGTTCAATTTCACCTTCTTTTGTGAATTTAACCGCATTGCCGAGAAGGTTGATCAGGATCTGCTTCAGCCTGGCTCCATCCAGAAATAAAGTTTTCGGGAGTCCCGGCTCGATATTAAGCAGCAGCTCAATATTCTTTTTCTGCGACTGGTAAAGAATCACATTGATTACCTGGCTTACCATGTCGTAGACATCGTAAGGTTCTATCAGCAGTTCCAGCTTGCCGGATTCTATCTTAGAGAAATCAAGAATATCATTGATGATGTTAAGCAGGTTTTCCCCGGATTCATTGATGTAATTCAGATATTGAGTCTGTATTTCATTCAGCGGTGTCCTGAGGAGGAGGTCTGAAAAACCGATAACCCCATTTAAAGGTGTCCTGATCTCATGGCTCATATTGGCCAGAAATTCAGATTTTGCTTTGCTGGCTATGTCTGCAGTTTCCTTGGCATTTTTCAGTTCTTCATTGATTTTTACTGCCTGGGTAATATTCTGTACGGAAATAATGATGCCCCCTACTTCATCTTTTGCAAGGTACCAAGGTCCGACTTTAAGATCGTAATGCTGAATTTCTTCTTTTCCTTCAACTTTTAGCGGAAAGTCGCCGTTGACGTACGTTTTTCCCAGCAGCGCATTCTTGTAAATCTCTTTTCTCTCTTCGGGAATATTGGGAGATATCGTTAAAAGATTGTGACCGATAAGATCTACATTATTCATACTAAATTCCTCTCTCCATCGGCTGCTTACCGCAACATAGTTAAGGTCCTTATCAAACATGGCCAGAGGAACAGGAACATCAGTGGCAAAGGACTGCATGATAGCCTCCTTCCGGGTCACTTCCAGAAACATTTTTTTTAAGGCATCAATATCCTGAATGGTTCCGAAGACCCTTTTGCAGGTGCCCCCTTCAAATTCGGGAATACCTTTTATTCTTACCCAGATCGCAACGCCGTCATTACGCAAAAGCTGAAGCTCCTCGTCAAAAGCAATTCCTTGCTGTATTGCATTGTTAAAAAGGTCTTTTATTTTCTCTCCGCTTTTTCCCTGGTAAAATTCAAGGGCATTTTCAAAAGTGGGCTGGAAATTATGTTTTACTTTATGAATTTCTCTTGTACACTGAGACCAGAAGAGCTTTCCGGTCTCCCTATTGGCTTCCCAACCTCCCACCTGGGCTACCGAACTTGTTTCCTCAAGCATTTCCTTAGTGTAGGACAGATCTTTTTCCAGCTTATCACGCCGGATAAGATCAGATTTCAGTTGTATATACACAAAAACGGTGGTAACAACAGCTGCAACGGCAGAAAAGATGATGAATAAAACAGTCCAGTTGGAAGACCTGTTCAGATATTTATTTTTTATGGCAAGCTGAGCCTCCTCGTATTTTACAAATTTCTGAACCAGCTGGCGGCATTTGTCCATAGCTTCCTTGTCTTGCACAAGTTTATCCGGGGTTATTACTATTCCCTTTTTACGATTCTCAATAAGCAGGACATACCCTTTCATCATCATTTCTGAAGTACGAAGCAGTTCATTCAGGATGGTAACCTGATGTTTATCGTTGAGATTAAGCCTGTTGATGTTAGAAACCAGCAGCGGATATTCATTCCTCCCTTCATCAAAAGGTTCAAGAAAATTGTTCCGGCCCGTAAGCTGATATCCGCGATTGCCTGTTTCGGCATCTAACAGGGTATTTAAGACATCCTTTACCAAACTTATAGATTCCTTGCTTTTTAAGAAGCTTTCCCTGTTCTCCATCTGCTTCCGTATGCTGATATAAGATGCTGCAGAACTTGCAATCAGCAGTATCAAAGAAATTAATACACCTATCTGAAGATTTCTTATGATTTTTTTCGGCATTAAAAAGCAGTTTAAGGATCAGGGATTAAAAGTAGGTCATTTTATAATGAGTCACAAATTAATTTTAAAAAATGGACATGATATACATCAATGGTCCTATTGTTAGTAGTGTAAAAAAAGGTATTTAACGAAAAATATTTGTTTAATCACCCTCAAAAATTCAATATTTTAAACTCAGCAAACTTTTGAATCATAAGTACCGCCAACTCATGCATCTTTTGTACGACTACATTCTTTTCTAAAGGCATCACTTGCTTTTTCTAAGCACATCTCACAGCTCCTATCCTTACAGCATTTACCATAAAACAATAGAGTACTCTTTTCAATTTTGTTATGCATGTATGCTTAGTTATGCTTAACCAGGTCATGAGAGCACCACGTTCGTAACTCTTCAGAAATTTTCTTAGGTTTCCCGGAAGCTACAATGACTACATCTTCAATATTCTTTGAAACCAATGAGTCTGTGGTGGCTTGGGAAACATACCACCTGAATCAGCAAAACAACCGCAGTATAACATTTCTTCATCTTAAGTCAGCAAAATTTTCGCAAAAAAAATTATTTTGAAGAAGTAAAAATAAGCAGGTATGATATTTTTCATTGATGGAATATCCATCGGTATGGTTGGCCTGCCCATTAAAAACGTTACACCCTACCCTGCTGATATTCTATACATAAAATGCCCGAAGGCATCATTTTACTTTTGGGCATTTTATATATCCGGTACTGCTTTTCTATCTAAAGCTGCTTTCCAAAGATGAACAGCTATTTAAAGGCATCAGATGGTCGCCTTAGGATAAGTAATGTATCCGTTTTCTTCCCCTGAATAATATGTATTTCTGTCACTTTTTGCCAAAGGCACCCCTTGCTTAAACCTTTCAACCAGATCCGGGTTAGCAATAAAAGGCTCTCCGAAAGAGACCAGATCCGCAGTACCCTCTCTTAGAATTTCATCGGCACTATCCTTAGAGAAACCTGAATTGGCCAGAATCCTTCCATGATAACGCTTCCGGAAATGAGCAAAATAATGATCCTGCAATGCTTCCACAGATGTACCCGTCAGATCTTCTGACGGTCCTACGATGTGTACAAAAGCCAAATTATAATCCTCCAGTTGATGTAAAATATACTGGAATAAAGCAATGGTTTCTTCATCCGGTTTCACAATTCCTACACTGCTTAACATCACAGGGCTGAACTTTATCGCGATACGGGTACTGTCCCAAACTTCAGTTGCTGCATCCAATATTTCAAAAATGATGCGGGCACGGTTTTCAATAGTTCCGCCATATTCATCCGTACGCTTGTTGGTGGCAGTACTGAGAAACTGTGGAATAAGCATTCCCGCGATAGCATGGATCTCAATACCGTCAAAACCGGCGTCCTTTGCATTTTTGGCAGCATGCTTATAATCCTCTATCGTATGGCGGATCTCTGCGACCGACATTTCATGGGGTGTTACTGTATCTTTAAAACCTTCCGGAGTAAATGATTGTGATTCTATATTAACTGCCGATGGCCCGACAGGAAGTTTACCCCCTTGCAAATCGGGATGCGCTCCCGCACCGACATGACCTAACTGTAAAAATATCAGGCCATTATGGTCATGGACCGCTTTGGTGACCGTTTTCCAACCTTCCACCTGCGCTCCTGTATAAATGCCCGGAACATTAATAAAGCCAATTGATTGCGGATTTACCCAGGTTCCTTCGGATAAGATCAACCCGGCAGAAGCACGTTGCGCATAATATTCAGCCATCATGGCCGTTGGAATCAAGTCCGGATTGGTAGCTCTTCCACGGGTTAAAGAAGCCATAACCACTCTGTTTTTTAATTGGAGATCTCCTAACTGATAGGCCTCCAGAAGAGGTTGTGAGGTAGTATTCATCTGTTCTCTGTATGTATTAAACAGTGACAAAATTCGTCCAATGACGATAAAATAACAATATAGGATAAATTAATATCCTAGGGATAAATTTGTCCCTATACGGCTTTCGGATATATGACGTATTTTTGTACAAATGCCCTTTTATGTACGAAAGAAAAATTCCGCTTACGATTGATTGCGGCCTGCACCTGACCAGAGAGGTCCTTAACGGCAAATGGAAACCGGCATTGCTCAATGCTATCTCATTAGATATTAAAAGGCCCAGTGAAATGTTAAGAATGCTTCCCGGCGCAACCCGCCGTGTCTTAAACGTACAGCTCAAAGAACTGGAGGACCATGGAATCATCAAAAAGAAAACCTATCCGCAGTTGCCTCCCAAGGTTGAATATTCACTTACCGAGATAGGCTGGTCTTTAATGCCGATTATTGATGCCATGAATGCCTGGGGTGATCAGAACCGTGACTTTCTGGAAAAAGTCATTGCTCAGGATCCGAAAGTCAAGGAAGTAGTAAAGTCGCCTTGTGAGCTCATACAACAGAAAAGTAAATAAAATACCGTTATTCCGGAAGTAATGCAACCTAATTACCCTCCCACATTATAAGCGATTACAGATAGATGATCGGCATCCTTTTTACTTGATGTGGCTCCTGTAATTGTCAAGGATCAGTTTGGCCACCAGTTCCGGATTCTGGAAATAAATTCCGTGGCTGTATTTAGGCAGCAGTACGATCATGCTCCGGTCATTATCTTTGATCAGCTCAGAATAATGCTGTATCCGGAGGTCATCATATTCTTTCCACCAGGATTTAAAATTAATTCCAAGATGGAGCTTTTGGTTCAGCTCCTCATCAGGCGCTTCAATATTTTTATTGTATGAAATAATCACTGTAGCTGCAATGCTGCTTTTTAGCGGAGGAAGCTCACGGTATCCTATAAAATAACCTGCTTTCAGGGCTCTTGCCACATCATACCGCGCTCCTGGCCTGAAGTTTTGGTTCTCCGACATGGATTTTATACTGATTGCGGAAACTTCCCGATAGCCCGTAGCACTTTTAGATCTGATCATTGCTTCTTTATTTTCATCGGCGCTAAGCATAAAATCTGTGGGATCAGAAAAAACAAGTCCGCAAACCTCATCCGGGTATTTAGCGGCAAACAGTCTTATGTAGGCTCCGCCAATGGAATGCCCCACCAGTAAATAAGGCGGTTTAACAGCCAATGTCTGCAACAAAGCATGCAGGCGCTCCACAACCTGAGTATCAGAAACGACCCGGGAATCCTGTTCAGACTGGCCTATACCGTTCCGTTCGTATTGTATCCCTGAAACCGTACCGGGAAAAAATCCAAGCAGAGGATCAAAAGTACCCCCGCCCAGCCCGGTTTCAAACACTAAAACAGGCTCACCGGCTTTTCTTTTCTCAAGATTGAAGGTCCTGTAACTTAATTTTTTTCGTCGACCACCGCTAATTGGCTTTCTCCCTGTTGTGCAATGATTGAACTGCTGCTGATCAGGGAAAGCAAAAGTCCCAGGATGAACGTATTGATACTTTTCATGGGGTTTATTATTTAACATGGGTACTCGAAATGCCGGGCATTCAGGATTTTAATAATTTTCTTGAAATTTACGTTTTTTTATATTCTAATGTTTGGCTTTCTGCAAAAACCTGAATTTTGAGCTCAGCCACACTGCACACTGACAAAGAACTGTTACCAAAACTTTGCAACCTATACCCCGTTTAATTATTCAGGCTGATCAGGAATTCCGTATCCTGACTATTAATTAAGCATTCCGAAATCTCCCGTATCGTACTGACACCTGCATTTTATTGATTAAGGAACTTTAAAAATAGATTAAAATGATCACCATACAGTATATATAATAAAAGCTTTACTGATATTTGTATAAATATTGAAATTATGATTATTCAGGCTATTGATCACTTGGTTTTAACGGTAGAAGATATTGATGTGACCATTAATTTTTACACCAGTATTCTGGGTTTTAATGCGGTTACTTTCGGTGACAACAGAAAAGCACTCGTCTTTGGGAATCAAAAAATTAATTTGCACCAGAAAGGAAAGGAAATTGAACCCAAAGCAGAGCACCCGACTCCTGGATCCGCCGACCTGTGTTTCATTGCAGAGACAAAAGTTGAGGAAGTAATACAGGAATTAAAGGAAAAAAACGTAACCGTTATTGAGGGGATTGTTGACAGAACCGGTGCGTCAGGCAAAATAAGGTCAATCTATTTCAGAGATCCTGATTTGAATCTGATCGAGGTAAGCAATTACCTGTAATATCTGAATAAAAATGACAAAAACGGTCAGACATCCTGCTGATTCCAGTATCATAAAGAGCTTAACAGCAAAATTTTGAATAGGTTCTACATCTTTATAATCGAGCGTTATCAATCATTATTTTTTCTTGGATCAACTATCCTTTTAATTTTACTTCCAATCAGGATACAAGGAAGAATTCCTGCCAGCAATAATACCCAGAACCATGACGGATGAATGGTGGTTATCCATAACCAGATTACGACCAAAATTATGATGGCTCCGGTAATATACTGCTGTTTATGTTCCCCGCCACACAGAGATACCACGACACCTCCTGCGATACAGCTTACATGAACGCATACCAATTTGATAATGAGCTGAATAATATCTTCAGAAGTCCGGGTAAACTGATCAAAAAGCTGCATTGAAGCCGGAAATAAAACGCCCTGTATTTTAGCAAATACCGAACTTAAAAGGCCAATCGTCCCAAAGCCGGTGAGTATGGAAAGTATTTTTTTGAAGTTCATCAGTTAGTTGATTTTAAAATTCAACTGATCTTCAGTGAGTACGATCGGATCGGTCATAATTTTTTTCAGTTCAGTGTCGGACGCTGCTCTGAAAGTATTAACAAACTGATCAAGCCGCTGCGCATCAGCAGGGATAAAAGCAGAAGCGTTATTTCTGGCATTGCTTTGGAATTTACGGATGACAGGCTGCATCAGCATATTATAATTGTTGCAGGCAGACCTAAGATCACCAGGTGTTTTGCTGATAAAATGCGACAATGCCTTTGCTCCATAGATGGAAAGCGAGGCTCCCATCCCGGAAAGGGCTGTCGGGCAATATCCTGCGTCACCCAGCAGAACCATATTTCCATTAACCAGGTCAGGTGCGTTTACCATAACCATTTTATCAACGAACATCAGGCCTTCTTCAGCAAAACGATTGAGCAGACCCTTTACCTCCATGCTGTAATCACAGAAAGAACTGAGCAATAGTTCCCCTGATTTTTGTTGTATCGTGGCAAGGTCACCCGTATGGTGGATGTAGCACTGGATGGCAATTTCATTGTTTGCAATCGGGTAAATAGAAAGCATTTTGTTCACATCAATATAAATTTTAAAAGCACCCACAGGATAAGAGTGTTCCGTATGAAGTCTTCCACCCATATACAACGTATTGAAATCTTCTATTTGTGAACTGGTAAAATAACGTTCCCGCGTTGAAGAACGCAAACCTTCGGAAATAATAATGAGATCAGCGTCCATCTTATTCCCATCTGAGAACCTTACTTCGGTTTTTTCGCCTCTTGAAGTCATCCCGGAAATTGTTGTACTGAACATTACCGGTACATGATCTTTCAGATGATCATACAAGACATTATGCAGCCCTCCACGGGAAATCAGCACTGAGCGTTCAATGTTCTCGTTCATTTTTTCATAGCTGATGCTTTGAATAACCTGCTCATCCTTTTCTAAAAAGCGTACCAACTCGGATGGAGAAGATGCTGCCTGCAATTCTTCCATTAAGCCGAGTTCTTCCATGATGCGGACCCCAAAACTCTTCAGGGAAATCAGGAAACCAGCCTTTGTAAATGATGTGGCCCTGTCAATCACCGTAACAGTGTGGCCCTGCTCTGATAATAATTTTGCGGCTGTCAATCCTGCAATTCCTCCTCCTGATATCAGAATTTCCTTTTTCATTGTATAATTTTTTAAGTATTTATTGCAAAATTAGCTTTACATTTAAGCATAAAATAGTCTTGCCTGGAATAAAAATAGTCCATAAAATGAATTTGACTGATCATAAGAAACAGATGCTTGACCTGGCAGAAAAATTGGGACTGCCCGCCTCTGAATTGAGTAGTACGCTGGATCTTTTGCGTCTTAATGAAATTCATATCGTCGATATGCTTCCGGAAATGATGCTGATGATCCGTTCTGTAGTTGCAGAAGAAACAGTAACATACAAAAGAAAATCTATTGATACCGTTAAAAAAGGCCTGCTTTTTTCTTTTCAGAACATGTTCAGCCATTCCTCTGATGATCATCAGAATCAGGATAAAGAAAAATTACTTCAAGCCCGGCCTCACGTCCGGATAACACCTTTTCATCTGGAAAGTGAAGTGATATTTCCTAAAGGATCTACAATCACACAGATCACAATATTGATCGGGCTTGATTTTCTCAAAGGTTTTATCGGTAAAGATCAGGAGACCTTCAACTATCTTTTCCATGATGAAAAAACATTACTGATCGAAGAATTTATGTCACCTGAAATGGCTGATCTTGTTAATGAAATTGCCGCAACGCCGGCATTACCTATACTTTCCGAAGCATATTATAAATTGAAATCACTGGAGCTGCTGTACCTGCTTTTTAAAAACCTATCGAAACGGCAGCATATCAAACATCAAAGTCTCCGTGGGGATGAAATAGCAGCACTTTACCGGGTCAGGGATGCGGTTGCATCTTCTCTTGAACAGCCTTTGACACAGGATGAGCTGGTAAAAATAAGCGGTATGAATATCCTTAAACTGAGAAAGCTTTTTACGCAGGTTTTTGGAAAAGGCATCTATGAGTATAGCCAATACCTAAGAATGCAGGAGGCAGCAAGACTGATAAGGGATGAATATCTTTCAGTTTCTGAAACCGGATATCAGTTAGGCTTTACCAATTTGAGCTATTTCGGAAGGCTGTTTGAGCAGCATTTTGGAATGAAACCTAAAAAATGGAGCGCCCAGCATCGTTTGAAAGACAGATGAGGCAACTACTTGTGAGCATTCGTTTATGCCATTTCTTTTATCACAATATATTCTCTTCTAAGATCAGGCTATGAAGACTATACAAATCTTATGGAACAGGAGATCATCAGGCTGCAGAGATTTTAGGAGCTAAATCCTTAAGCGACAGCCTGCACATGGAATGACAACAGATCAGTTTCATATCATACCGGCAACTTCTTATACTTGTATTTAATTTTCCTTAATGCATTGTTTTTAAAATGCATGATGAGTACATATTCCCTGTTTTTATATCTGTTGACAACATATTTCCCTCTCTTGTCAATGGGAAATGATATACTGTCTTTTTCAAATAAACTGATGATTTCACTTTTACTCTTCCCTACTAATGTATCATTGATGATCACATCATAGATATAGACCGGTTCACCACCGAGAGGAATCTGCCAGAAATATTCTTCCGGCAGAAATTTTTTCAGATGTTTAATAAAAAAATTACCAATCATATCGGGTTCAGACTTTATATTGGATATATTGCTATTAAAGTGGATGGGTTTTTTGCCTGAGTCATAGATAAAATTGCCCGTACAGGTAATTTTATATAGTTGGCTTATAGGATCTCAAAGAATTATTGATTCCTGCAACAGGCACAATGAAATCATTCAGAGCTGGTACAACCCTGTTGTTCAATGTTACTATAACAGATCTACAGTGACTGTAGAAAAGCTTTCCTGTCCGGAAAGATCCGGTAAGAATATTCCGTCCCGGGTTACTGCTGTCAAATCTGTTATTTATTTCCTGTCAGACATGTCATTACATGGAAGTGGTCAGCTTGGTTTTTGCCGACATTCCAGTGGTGGCAGGCCTACAAACATGGAAGTGCTACATGGGGGAACCTGAGTTATTTCAGGCTGTAAAAAAGAGGATGCAGGTCTGTGGGATTTGTTTGGTTCATATCCGCCTGTGTGACGGCAGGTGATCCGCATAAAAAGAGCATGTGAAAAGATGTTCTCATATTAATAGTTTTTTTGGTTGATTACAAAAATATTAAATTTTTATGCAAAAACCATATATTACGAAAAATTTAATACAAAAAGTCGATATAAAAACAAAGTAAGCTATTGATATTCAGAAATATATAAAAAAAATTACCAAGCATCAACCAATTCTCTATCCTTTGACATTCCTTGCTGAACGGCGGTATTTGTCCCAAAAAAGGGCTTACAATCGTGGTCAGGCCCGTTATGACGGTCTCCATTTTGCTCTTTATCTGCAACACCAACAAAAATATTACTCTATGTTAGCAATGAATTTCCGCGGATCTTTTCGCGTGCGTGCAGACCGCAATATGCCGGAGCCGCAGATAGAACATCCGGAAGACGCCATTGTGCGGGTTTTAAGATCCTGCATCTGCGGCTCGGACCTGCATCTTTACCATGGCCTTGTTCCCGATACACGTGTCGGCTCTACATTTGGGCATGAATTTATAGGAGAAGTGGTTGAAATCGGCTCTTCTGTACAAAAACTGAAAGTCGGCGATAAGGTGATGGTACCTTTCAATATTGCCTGCGGAAAATGTGCCTTTTGTAAGCAGGAACTTTACGGCAATTGCCATGAATCAAATCCGATGGCAACCGCAGTAGGAGGTATTTTCGGTTATTCCCATACGGCCGGCGGCTATCAGGGCGGTCAGGCAGAATATGCCCGGGTACCTTACGCAGACGTAGGCCCGACCGTGATTCCTGACTGGATGGATCCCGATGATGCCGTGCTGCTTACCGATGTAGTCCCTACAGGCTATCAGGCGGCAGAAATGGCAGGTATTCAAAAAGGTGATACCGTAGTGGTTTTCGGCGCGGGCCCTATCGGTATTATGGCAGCCAAATGTGCATGGCTTTTTGGCGCGGGACGAGTGATCGTGATCGACTCCCTGGAATACAGACTGGATTTTGTAGCTAAATATGCTCAATGTGAGGCTTATAATTATAACAGTATCGGCGATCCGGTGGTGTTTATAAAGACACAAACCGATTCTCTGGGTGCAGATGTCTGTATCGATGCTGTAGGCTGCGAGGCCAAAGGAAATCTGACCAATACCATCCTGGGAACCAAGTTACTGTTACAAGGCGGCTCTACTACGGCGCTTCATTGGGCCATCAACTCTGTGAAGAAAGGCGGCATTGTTTCTGTGGTAGGGGTTTACGGGCCTACAGATGCTCTGGTCCCAATAGGAAATGTAGTGAATAAAGGAATTACCATCCGTGCCAACCAGGCAGCGGTAAAACGTCACCTGCCTAAACTCATTGAGCATGTGAAAAACGGTATTCTTGACCCGAAACAGATCATTACTCACCGGGTTCCGCTGGAAGAAGTAGCCGACGCTTACCATATATTTTCGCGCAAGCTGGACGGCTGCATAAAGACCGTGCTTATTCCGCCAACTGCTTAATAAGTTTTAACTAAAAAAATTTACGACATGCTTACAGACGAAACAAAGCCATCAGATTTTAAAAGAAGTGAACAGGCAGATCATAGCCAGATTAAAGGTTGGGGAATAGATGCAGATCCTGAAAATGATCCCGTTTATCCCATGAAGAAACGTACCAACGAAGAACATGAGGGTTACGCATGGGAGCGGCCGCAACAGCAGCCTGAAGAGATTGAAATCCTGCAGTCCGTAGAGCGGCCGAATCTAACCGCTGTTTTTGGAACTGCATCACCGCCTGAAGGCATTAACGGAGCCATCAGGAAATTTGCTTTCCGTTACAGTGAATCCAGCTACAGCAGATGGCTGCCGTTGGTATTGGCAGACCGTGTGGGCGCAGTTGAAGGCATTATTGACGACTTAAAAAACGGTCATTTGCCCAACATCTTTGCTGAACGCGGCTGGGGAGCAGAATGGAAGTACAATAAAAAGAATTTCCTTTTGAAAATGGCTGCCGCAGCCGCAGTAACAGCGGTTGCAGTAACCGTCCTATCCTCGAAAAAGAAGAACGACGACTGATGGACTCATGGTCGGAATTTTTCCGTTCATCATATTGAGAAGCATTATCTACAACCCAATAAATCAGTATCTTTAATATAAAATTCCCGGTTTTGAGCCGGGATTTTTGTTTATATGCAAGACCGTTTAATATAATTAATTATTATCTCTATGATTTTATTAAAACGGTCTGAGCTACAAAGTATTACAAAACAGTTGTCATTAATTTTGATAACGTCTGTTTTTAATCTTTTTCCGGCTGGTTTCATAAGTTTCTCTACTTGCTAGTATCATGTTTAAACAGTATTGCTGTATTAGTTCTGCTGAGAACTTTTTACTTTTTCCTGACTGTTTTTTATATTTGTATTAAACTGATAAGCCATGAACAAAAGAATTACTTCACCTCTACAATCAAAAGCTATTTACATTGATGGCAAAGACAGAACCGATGAAGTAGAATTATATACTTTCGATGGAAGCAGATGTGTGGTGACCTATAAAAACAGTGATAAATCCTATTCATATCATCAGGATAAGGTAAAAATCGTAAAGTCAGCAGTACAGAGTGTAGAAGCCCGATCGGTATTCAGTTACCTGAAGCAAATTGCAGAAACTGTTGGGCTAAAGACTGAGGAAGGGAGTAATATTCTGGCTCATAGCTACGGCAGGCTATCATTTATTCCTGAGACCACAGTGCTGTCGTATTATCTTAATGGGAAAGAACCGGTGACAGACATTTACTCCTCTCCTGTTGAGATTTTCCCGTTTGGTTTTAATCTCAGTCAAAAAGATGGTGTCAATAAAGCCTTCTCAAGTCCTTTAAGTGTTATTGAAGGACCTCCCGGAACAGGAAAAACACAAACTATCCTCAATATTATCGCCAATGCGGTGATGAATAATCAAAGTGTGGCAGTGGTGTCAAGCAATAATGCCGCAACAAGGAACGTTTTTGAAAAACTGGAGAAGAATGGGATATCTTTTATAGCAGCCTTATTAGGAAGTTCCCAAAATAAGAAAGACTTTATAGAATCTCAGGCTGAAATCCCGGATATATCTGAGTGGAGCTTACAGATAGAAGGGGCCACTTCCCTTCGGGAATCCGCTATGCAGCTTTTTGCGCAGATTTCGGAAAAACTCCGATTTAAAAATGAACTCGCTCTACTGAAACTGGAAACAGAAAATATAGAGACTGAATACCGCCACTTTACCGCGTCTGTAAGCTTATTGGCGCATGTCCGTTTTAAAAGTAATGTTAGTTCTGATCAATTGCTATCCCTTTGGATCACCCTTGAAAACTATGAACAATCCGGTAAAAAACTCAACTGGTGGCGCAAACTGATCTTTCCTTTTCTATACGGTGTCAGAGACAAAAAATTTTATGAACTCTCTTATCAGGAATTGATCAGATTGGTTCAGTCAAAGTACTATACGACAAAGATTTCGGAGCTTACTTTAAGGCAACAACAATTAGAATCGGAATTACAGGATTTCTCTTTCGAAGAAAAAATGAACACCTATACGGAAGTTTCCATGCAGCTCTTCAGAAATCTGCTTTATCAAAGGTATCAGGGGAAAGAGCGTCCTGAATATACGGTACAGGATCTCCATCTGAGATCAGAAGAATTTGTTCGAGACTATCCGGTAATCATGAGTACCACCTATTCCCTCAGAAGAAGCCTTGACAAAAAAGTGGTTTACGACTACGTGATCATTGATGAAGCTTCACAGGTAGATCTGGCTACGGGTGTATTGGCTTTATCCTGCGCCAAGAGAGCCGTGATTGTAGGAGACTTAAAACAGCTCCCCAATGTAGTGGATGCACAAACAGCAAATAAGACTGATCATATTTTTCATACCTTTCAGCTTCCCGAAGCATACCGGTATTCCAACCATAGCTTACTTTTATCGGTGACGGAATTGTTTCCCGATATTCCTAAAACTCTTCTAAAAGAACATTACCGCTGCCATCCTCAGATCATTGATTTCTGTAACCGGAAATTTTACCATAACCAATTGGTTATTCTTTCCGAAGCCAAAACGGATCGCAATCCCCTGGTCGTCTATAAAACCGTGGCAGGAAACCATGCGAGGGACAGAATGAATCAGCGGCAGATCGATGTCATTCTACAGGAAATTATTCCTCAGCAATGCCTTGAAGAAGTAGATCTTGGAATCGTCACTCCCTATCGTAATCAGACTTTAGCGTTGCAAAGTACATTTCAGGGGACCCGTATTAAAGCTGATACAGTAGATAAATTTCAGGGAAGGGAAAACGATGTGATCATCCTTTCCACCGTCGATAACGAAATATCAGATTTTACCGACCATCCTAACCGCCTGAATGTAGCCGTTTCCAGAGCAAAAGATCAGCTGATTCTGGTTGTTAACGGAAATGAAAGCGACAAAGACAATAATATATCTGACCTCATCCGTTATATTGATTATCATAATTTTACCATCATCAATAGTGAGCTCCACTCTATTTTTGATTATTTGTATAAAGGTTATGAAGAGAAACGAAGGGAGCTGTTAGCCGGGCAAAAGAAAAAATCGGTTTTTGACAGTGAGAATCTCATGTACCAGCTGATTCATGAAATCATATCACAGGATGAATTTTCCAAATACGATGTGGTTCTGCATTTTCCTTTAAGAAACCTGATGTCAGATTTTTCGAAACTCAGTACTGAAGAACAAGCTTACGCCAGTCATTACGCTACCCACCTTGATTTCCTGATCTTCAACAGGCTTGGCAAAAATCCTGTACTGGCCATTGAAGTAGACGGTTATGAATACCATACGCGAGAAAGCCGGCAAGGGAGAAGGGATGCTATGAAAAATGAGATTATGGAGAAATACGGAATCCCACTGATCAGGTTTTCAACAACAGGAAGCAGAGAAAGAGAGAAACTGATTGACAGGTTAAGACAATTGTAAAAATACTGTGATAAGCAGACCCGGAACCAGCCCTCTTTCGATGTTGCTATTGATGCTAATGAAGTTAGGCTTGCCTCTTTTAGTTAATCTTCATTCTTAATACGGCATATGATTCTACATTGAGCAAGATTACCTGATCCGTAGGCAGTTCGCGGTACAGATTTTTTGACGTTATTCCAGATTTCAAAAGTTTTCCATCCACCGAAAACACCTTGTATGATTTATTTTCCGGAATCGATTTAAGGTCTTTGATCACTTCCAGGGCAGATAATGTCGCTGAGTTATAGGTACAGGCCTGGTTGCCAAACTGTATGGTAAAATTATTGATATCCAGAGGCTGGCCTGAAGTATTCGTCCAGGAGGCATAAAATGTATTGGCCTGATTCCAATGGCCGGCATTTACAAACGAAAGATTGTTGATGGTTTTGGGATTCCCGCTGTCCGGAATAGCAGAACTGCTGCTGTACAGTAAGTAATAAGAGTTGCTTTGTGATTTGATAAAATTGGGGCACTGAGATTTTGCGCCGATTCCCATTGCTAACGCAAGGGCAAAAAATAGATTTTTCATCTGTTTTATTGTAGTTATAGATTATTCTTGGTTTAGGAATACAATGCCGGATAATGTATGCTTCACATTGAACAATCTATAGCTTTTCACATGGATCATGCAGGCAGTGACTGATCCTCTATCAGCAATATCATTCATTTTAATTATACTGAAAGTAAAAGTATGGAGCTGTAAAAAATCTGTTCAATAAATGCATCCTACTCCGCTTACATATGATTTTCTTTTAAAAATCATTTCATCCCATGGTACAATGACAGCATATTCAGGATTTTAGGCTTCTACTTTACATCAACCCTTCTTTATATTTTCCTGTGTGCAAAAGTGAGGAATACCATTGTAAAAAGGATCAGTATAAATACTGCTTTTCAGCCAGGAATCGGATAATAGCCTTTTCTCCGCAATGGCATCTGTATTGTAATTCATGTATATATAAATTTGATTCCTATGAAAAAACTGATTTTAACAGCAGCAGGTCTGGTTGTACTGTCTGCCTGTAACAAACCTTCTGAAACAAACACGGCTACCGTCAAAAATGAACAGAGAGCGGTAGGTGCTGACCAGGACGACCATGGATGCAAAGCTTCGGCCGGACAGACCTGGAGCGAACTGAAACAGAACTGCATCCAGGTTTTTAATGAAGGATTCCGGCTGAATCCTGTAATCCCTCCGAAAGAAGGAGCCGTAACCAGTGCATTTATCCTGATGAGCGATGACCAAAATAAGGCGGAACTCTTTTTACCGGATCAGCATGATCATCATTCCATTATTTTAACCAAGGATGATAAGGGCATCTATGAAAACGGACAGTACCGATTTGACCCGGTTAAGTCCGTCCTGTTCTTCAATGGCAAGGAACAATATAAAGGGAATGTAGAATAGTAGATCAAACATTGAGATAGCTGTTATAAAACCCTGGCTTATGATATGACTAAGCCAGGGTTTTAATCAGAACCAGAGAGAAAGAACATCTCATTATTCCCGTACTAAATTAGAGGCATTATACAGTTCTTTAGCATTAAATGGAGATAATACATCATGGATAATGCTTAAATCCTTTCCTGGTATAAAATTATATCTTTCAAAACTTTAACACCTATTATCATGATCAAGAGAATTTTGACAGGCCTTATCATCTACACGATATGTATTGTTCTGATTATTTCATTCCTGCCATCAGAAAGCGGTACTTTTATTATAAGCCTTGTTCTCACAGGATTATTGTTCGGGATTTTTATTGTGTATGAGGTCTATAAAAAATATTCTTCGGATCTTTTACCTTCTGCAACAGTGATGCTTCCCTACACAGATCATTATGTCAGCGATTTACGTAAAATTTCATATAAGCCATTTTTATTTGGATTTGAGAAAAAAATAGTTTCAGGTGATGATGTTTACTTCGACCAAGATTCGATTTATATGGTCAATCCAATGGGAAAGTCCGCTAAGTTCAGCCTGTATGAAATTACAGCACTTAAGCGGACATCGGTCCGGATTAATAACAGTACGATCTGGCAGATCAGTTTAATGGACGATGGAACGCCCGTTACTGTTAAATTCGCCCCTAATTTTTCTCTTACTAATAAAAACTTCCTGCAGTTTTATACCCTCCTGAAGGAAATTAATCCGAATGCTGTCCAATCAGAATGGAATCTGTGGAAAATATAAAATTTAAATCCAGCCGTTCACAAAAATAAAAAACACATTACAGGTCCTGATCTCCGGAACCCTCATTGTCGTCCTGAAGCTCACTTATTCGTTTATGATCCAACGTATAAAACCGGACATCGTTCCGTCACAACCTTTCAAAAGAGAACGTTATATCCACTGTATATCATTTCCATCATCCTGGCAAACCCTTATACTGGAAAATGCTAAGGTATTGTGCCCGATATGAATTTCCGGATCTGATGTACCGTATTTAGGGAACATCCGAAAATCCGGCTACAACAATGACCAATCCAACTACTTTTTATAGAACCGTAATCAGGAATTTTGTACCTGAAACTGAAGTCGGTTTATTAATATAAAAAATTATGCAAAAAAGAACATTAGGGAATAGCGGATTGGAAGTTTCTGCACTGGGCTTCGGCTGTATGGGCTTAAACTTTCTGGACGGAAAAGGAATGGAGAAAAAAGAAGCAATGAAGCTTCTTCACCAAGCGGTTGAAAGGGGTATCACCTTTTTTGACACTGCGGAGGCTTATGGGCCTTATACTAATGAAGAAATTGTCGGCGAAGGATTGCAGCCTTACAGAAAAGACGTGGTCATCGCCACAAAATTTGGCTGTAAGGATGCCCGGCCCGCATCTGGATTAGACAGCAGGCCCGAAACAATCAGAGCAGTTACGGAGGCCTCTCTGAAAAGATTGAAAACAGATTATATCGATCTGCTCTACCAGCACAGGGTTGATCCCAATATTCCGATAGAAGATGTTGCAGGAACAGTAAAGGATCTGATACAGGAGGGAAAAGTAAAATATTTCGGACTGTCCGAAGCCGGTGCCCAAACCATACGGAGGGCACATTCGGTTCAGCCTGTAACAGCACTGCAAAGCGAATACTCCCTGTTCTGGCGTGAACCTGAGCAGGAGATTATCCCTACCTTACAGGAGCTGGGCATCGGTTTCGTCCCCTTCAGTCCGTTGGGTAAAGGTTTCCTTACAGGCATGATTCGTACAAAATTAGCAGATATCGACCGCCGGAACATCCTTCCCCGCTTCACCGAAGAAAATATAAAGGCCAACCAGGTTCTGGTGGAAACGATTTCTGAAATCGCGAGGCAAAAAAACATCACGGCCGGGCAATTGGCATTAGGCTGGCTGTTAGCTCAAAAACCCTGGATTGTGCCCATTCCCGGGACGACAAAGCTGCACCGCCTGGAGGAAAATATCGGAAGTACAAATGTTATATTAACAGCGGATGACCTTGCCGATATTGATGCTAAAGTAAGCGGAATTACCCTGGCCGGTGACCGTTATCCTCAATTTTTAGAACAACAGATAGACAAATAAACACGTGCAATAATGAAAAATATTACAGGAAAAGTAGTTGCTGTTACAGGCTCAAGTGCCGGAATAGGCAGAGCCATTGCTATAAAACTGGCTGAAAAAGGAGCAACAGTGGTTTTAGGCGCCAGAAACATCGGAAAATTAGAAGAACTGGCAGCAGAGATTAAAGAAGCGGGTGGTGAAGCCACCTGTATTGAAACGGATGTAAAGCATAAGGCCGATCTGGTCCGGCTGGTGAATACTGCCGTTGAACAGTATGGAAGGTTGGATGTGTTGGTGAACAACGCCGGCGTGAGTCAGTTAAGCCGCATTGACGAACTGGATACTGACGGCTGGGAAGATATGATTGACATCAACCTCAAAGGCGTCCTGTATGGGATGGCGGCGGCTATTCCTATTTTCAGACAACAGCAATCAGGACATATCGTCAATATTATTTCAACATCAGGGTTAAAGATTGTACCGATGCAGGGGGTGTATGCAGGAACCAAAAATGCCGTCCGCACCATTGCGGAGGCATTTCGGCAGGAGTCAGACGGAAGCATGCGCATAACAGGCATTTCACCCGGATTCGTAAAGACTGATTTTGCGGAAAATATAAAAAATGAAGCGATGAAAACCATGGTCCGGAAAGGGATGGAACAGATGGGCATTGATCCCGTAGCGATTGCTAACGCTGTACTATATGCGGTAAGCCAGCCGGAAGATGTTGAGGTCGGTGATATTGTTATTCGTCCATCAAAACAAAATTGATTACATTAGTCAGCGAAAATGCAACAGCCAACAGACATCAACCGGATCAAAAGCATATCGCAACTGTTGCGTATGCTCGAACTGCCGTCACCATTGCACCCATTGATTGCATTGGTAGATTATGACCATGTGCCGATTGAAACGTTTCCGCAAGGGCAAAAGATAAGTCTTGATTTTTACAAAATTTCCTTCAAGACTTCATTCAGGGGGCACATAAAATACGGACAGGACTATTATGATTTTGAAGAAGGAGGATTGGCATTTCTGAAGCCTAAACAGATCGTTTTCTCACCTGAAGATGCAGGAAGCTATGAAGGGATTGCTTTATATTTCCATCCGGACCTTATACGGAATTATCCGCTGGGAAAAACCATAAATCAATATGGCTTCTTCTCTTACGATGTTTCGGAAGCTCTGTTTTTATCGGCGAAGGAAAAAGAAATCATAGCAAGCTTATTGGCTGCCATAGCGGTTGAGCTAAGCAACAATACTGACTCCTTCAGCCAGGATGTCATGGTGTCCCAGATCGAATTGTTACTGAACTACAGCAATCGTTTTTACAACAGGCAGTTCATGACCCGAAAAGCGGTAAATCACGACATCATCACAGCTCTTGACAACCTTTTGAACCGGTATTTCGAAGAAGAAAGCAGCCTTAAAAACGGATTGCCATCCGTAAAATATATCAGCACGGAACTGAAACTGTCACAACGTTACCTGAGTGATATGCTGAGTTCACTGACCGGACTCAACACCCAGCAATATATTCAGAACACCATCATCGAAAAAGCCAAAGAAAAATTATCTACAACCCATTTATCCGTGTCGGAAATTGCTTATGAACTGGGCTTCGAGCATTCACAGTCTTTCAGCAAACTTTTCAAGAACAAAACCCATGTCTCCCCCCTGGAGTTCAGAAAGTCGTTCGGGTAAGAAAGATGCCGGGCAGCTATCGTTGGTGCATTTTTATCGGACAGATATCCGCTGAGCTGCTAAAATCAGTGGATGAGAACCATGGATCTTACTAACAGTTCTCATCAGAATTGGCTAGAACTGTTAGTATTTTTTGACGCCAATCAATTTAGAATCGAGGTCTTTCTTCAGTTCATAACGATCTGTCCTTCTACCGGTATGACAAATGAGAAGGTAGTGCCTTCGCTTTGGGAACTCCGGACCCCAATTGTTCCGCCATGAAGCCTGATGATTTCTTTGCAGAGATAAAGCCCGATGCCAAATCCTGCCACTGATGCGTTTTTGATGTCCTTTACCCGGTAGTAGCGCTCAAATATCCGCTGCTGATCGTCTGGTGAAATTCCTTTACCCTGATCATGAACACTGATTTCCAAATGATGATCACCGATGGTGTGGTAATCGACTACGATGGATGTTCCCACAGGCGAATACTTCACCGCATTTCCGATCAGGTTATTGAGTACCTGGGAAATTTTTTCGCGGTCTGCCAGTACGGATTGCGGACCGGAAGTCCTGAAATCAAAATGATGCGTATGGATGGTTGAAAGCACTTCATCTTCAATCTCAGAGAATAATGCCTGGAAATCAAAGGATGTTTTCTGAATATGCATCTGTCCTGAATCCAGTCTTGAAACATTAAGGAAACCATTGATCATGCTGTTCATGCTATCCACCTGCTTTAAAGACTTTTCAAGCGTATTCTGCTCCAAAAGGTTCTCTGCCTTTACAGCCATTCTCTGCAAAACCTGCAGATAAGCCTTGAGTGATGTGAGCGGTGTTTTCAGTTCATGGCTTACCATGCCCATAAAATCATCTTTCCGCTCCTCCTCTTTTTTCTGTTCGGTAATATCCCTGAGGGTACCGTTAAGGCTTACCGGATCGCCCTTCTGATCATAGAAAACCCTTCCATTGGCCTGTAACAGCCTGATCTTTTTATCGGTATTATTCTGAATCCGGTATTCTACAAAGTAACAGCCGTCAGAATCTTTACTGAGGACATTGGTAATCGCTTCAATAACCCGATCCCGGTCTTCCGGCACTATGACTGCTAATGCCAGGGACAGGTCTACATCTTCGTCGGAAGATAAGCCGAACCAGGATTTAAGCAGATTGTTTCCGGAGAAAAGGTTGGTTGAAGGCTGGTAATAGAATGTAGCGAGTTCGCCGGCATCTATGGCCATAGCCAGCATCTGCTGGTCATTTTCGTTCTTTCTCCTGTCCAGTACCTGCTGGGTAATTTCTTCAAGGATAATCAGGACTCCGCTGATCTCGCCGTCTTCAGAAAATATAGGCTGATATATGGAATTGACAATAGCCTCTCTTAACCCGTCTTCATGCCGCAGTTTCACCATGAATTCATTATTGATCCTCGGTTTCCCGCTTTGATAGACTTCTTTAAGCCACTGATTTACCGGTTGGTCCTGTAACTCCGGACGGGCATCTTCATGCGGGAAGCCAATAACTTCCTGCTCTGTTCGCCCCCAAATCTTAAGGATGGCCGGGTTGGCAATTTCAATAATATGTTCCGGCCCCTGCAGCATGGCAATTCCAACAGGAGCCTGCTCAATAATGGCCCGGACGTGTTCCCTGCTGTGGGCAAGCAGCTTAACAGAGTCATTGAGTTCTTCGTTGGTTGAAGTCAGCTCTTCAAGAGTGGCAGCCATTTCCTCATTAAGAGCCTGCTCCCTCTCCTCCTTCTCCTGTATCCTTTGCAGGAATTCCTTCCGTGAGGTTACGTCCAGCGCGGTATTGAGTATGCACCATGTTTTTTTCTGGTGATCGGTAAGGGCTTTATATTCGTAATCAAAATAACCAAGCGTCTCTTTTCCGTTTTTGATCAGTTTTGCCGGGGCATCGGATACCGAATAGGTGGTACCGGAATGCCATACTCCCCACAGGAGTTCCAGAAAAGGCTGCCCCTCCAGTTCAGGGATGGCTTCCATCAATGGCTTACCGATAACGGAAGCATCTTTGCCCCAAAGCGCCAGCATGCCTTCGTTCGCAAAACGGATAACCATATTTTCCCCTGAATAAATAGAGGTTGGTGCCGGAGAGGAAGCCAATGCCTGAATGATCAGATCCAGGCTGAAGTTATTATCGGACAATGTTTCTCGGGTAATCATAAATTCAGCAAATATAGGAAAAAGTACGTTGACGCCCCCGAACAGTGGTATGTGAAATACCAAAAGGAATATCAACTCATTATAGCATTTAAATAAATAACAACGAAATGACAAAGACAGATACTGCTGTAATTTTTTTATTATCAAATTGATTTCATATAGATTCATATCAACACCATGATCAGAAAAACATGAGATTCAATATTATTTTATTAATTTAATAATTATCACACATTATAATTAAAATTATACCAATACAAAAATGATATGTTTAAAATAATAAAATATTTTGGCTTAATTATTGAGCAATTGTCAATGCATTAATTAAAAAACCACATCACTATTTATGAAAGAATCTACCAACCCGAAATCGGAACAACTGGATCATTCAACAACCGATAATACGGATCAGGCTTTAACCACCAACCAGGGCCTGAAAATCAATAACGACCAGGATTCACTGAAAGCCGGTGAAAGAGGACCAAGCTTACTGGAAGATTTTATCCTGAGAGAAAAAATCACTCATTTTGACCATGAACGAATTCCTGAAAGAATCGTACACGCAAGAGGGTCCGGAGCACACGGTGTTTTTAAAATCAACAAAAGCCTTTCAAAATATACCAAAGCAAAATTCCTGGCTGAAGAAGGAAAAGAGACCCCTGTATTTGTGCGTTTCTCTACGGTTGCAGGAAGTGCGGGAAGCACTGACCTGGCAAGGGATGTAAGGGGTTTTGCCGTTAAATTTTATACGGAAGAAGGCAATTATGACCTGGTAGGAAACAACATCCCGGTATTTTTCATCCAGGATGCCATTAAATTCCCGGATTTAGTACATGCCGTAAAACCTGAGCCTGATAATGCCATTCCCCAGGCCGCCTCTGCCCATGATACGTTCTGGGATTTCATTTCTTTGATGCCGGAAAGCATGCACATGATTATGTGGGCCATGAGTGACCGGGCCATTCCGAGAAGCTACAGGATGATGGAAGGTTTCGGCGTCCATACCTTTAAATTCATTAATGAAGAAGGGAAAATGCATTTTGTGAAATTCCACTTTAAGCCAAAATTGGGCGTGCATTCAGTAGCCTGGGATGAGGCCACTAAAATTTCAGGAAAAGATTCGGATTTCCACAGAAGGGATCTGTGGGAAGCTATTGAAAACGGCGCTTTCCCGGAATGGGATTTTGGCGTACAGATCATCCCTGAAGAAGATGAACATAAATTCGATTTCGACCTGCTGGATCCTACAAAACTGGTTCCGGAAGAAGAAGTACCGGTAGAACTGGTAGGAACCCTGACGCTGAACAGGAATCCTGATAATTTTTTCGCAGAAACTGAGCAGATCGCTTTCCACCCGGGGCATCTGGTTCCCGGGATAGATTTCACCAACGATCCTTTGCTTCAGGGCAGGTTGTTTTCCTATACCGATACACAACTTTCAAGATTAGGATCACCGAATTTCCATGAAATCCCGATCAACAAATCGATCAACACCGTTCATAACAACCAGCGTGACGGGCATATGCGCCAGCAGATCATGAAAGGCAAGGTGAGCTACGAACCCAATTCGATGGGCGGGGGATGCCCGTTCCAGGCCATGATGAAAGACGGGGGATTCGCATCCCAGGAAGAACGCGTAGACGGCAAGAAGATCAGGGCAAGAAGCCAGAGCTTTGTTGACCACTATTCTCAGGCCAAATTATTTTACAACAGCCAGTCCGGCCCTGAAAAGACCCACCTCCAGAACGCATTGATCTTTGAATTGTCTAAGGTAACCATTCCTGCGATCCGTGAAAGAGTGGTTGGACAGCTGAATTTCATCAATAAAGAACTCGCAGCAGCAGTAGCCAAAAAAGTAGGCGTGAATGTAACCGTACTGGAACAGCCTAACGGAAGCATCCCTGCAGATGCTGACCCGAAATCGCTTCAAAGCCCTGAAAAAGAACCTTCCACGAAAAGTTCTGATGCTTTAAGCATGAAGAATACGGTTAAAGATACCATCAAAAGCAGGATCATCGGTTTTATGATCGAGGATGGCGTGCATGCACAGGATGTCAATGCACTGAAATCAAAACTTGAACAGGAAGGTGCTGTGGTACAGATTATTGCAGGAAGCCTGGCCGCTGTGAAAGCAGATGACGGCACTTCATTTGAGCCGAAACATTCCCTGACCAGCACAGCCAGCGTGTGTTTTGATGCGTTGTATATCGGAAGTGGTAAACAATCAGCGGAGAACCTTATGAATGAGGATAATAAGCCGGGTACGCTTTTATTCATCAATGAAGCTTATAAGCACTGTAAAGCGATCTATTTCGGTAAAGGAACCGATGATATTTACAACGCAAGCAATGTCAAACAGAAGAAGCACGAAGATCCTGCGGTCATCATTTCAGACCAGAACGATTCCGATGCATCATTTATCAAAGCGGTAGCGCAGCACCGGGTTTGGGAACTGGAAAAAGCCAGAAACAATCCTGCCTAATCGGCACACTATTTACATCACTGCTCAGCCTGTCATTAAAGATGATCAGCTGAGCAGTTATTTTTTATAAGAATATCTAAACTACGGTTATTATAAATCAGGGAACTCTAATTCCCTGCACTTTCCGGAATTTGTTTTCTCCTGATGAAGATACAGATCAGAAATAACCCGAACAGAGCTACCCACACCCCAGATATTACCCCTATAAAAATGGGCCTGATAGACGGATGAAGATAATTCGGATGGTAAAACAGCCGTTCAAGCGTTGCCAATTTCTCTTTCAGGGCATTCCTCTCAAAATTATTCCGGATCGCATTCAGCGGTTCCTGCCTATGGTCACGGTAATAGAAAACGTCCCGGGTAAGTTCTTCGGGAACGATCTGGTGCTCTATATGGTATTTGCTGAGCAGACCATTAAGTTTTCGGAACGAATGAAGCAGGGAATCCTGAGGATATTTGTACAGCAGGTTGTAGCGGGTTACTGCATTCCGGTATTGCTGATGCGGTCCCGGAATATGATGGACCGGCATGAAAAGGCTTTTGTTTTCAAGAAAGATGCAGATATCCCCATCATAATCAGGATGCACTTCAATTCCTTTGTAAAGCACTTGGGTGCTGTCCCCTGTTTCTTTTCTGGAAATAACCCTCTTTTTCAGTTCGTTTTCATCGATGCCAGCCAGGGTGAGCAATGATCGTGACTTCCTGCTTAGATTTTTGAAATCTCCGCGAAGCATCTTTAAGGTATCAATACTGTAGTAGGTCGTTTGCGTTGAGTAATAATCCCTGTTACCAGGATCATAATACACCGTATCCCTTTGTGCGATCACCGGATATGGCTCTGGAAATAAAACATTTTCAGGGTTAAACAGTTTTTCCGAACTGTAGGATGTATAAGAATACAGGAAAGGCTGCAGGACGTTGAGCAGCGTTTTGTCTTCATTAAAAGCCTTCTCCGGAAGTTCCGTCCTGATTTTGGCATTTCCTCCCAGGCTGTAGCTGATAAAGAACGTTAATGAAAACAGGGAGATCATAAGCAGCGCAGCTCCGATCCGCAGTAACGCCGGTCCCGTATACCTGTTTCTAGAATGATTTCTCAAGAGTACGACAAGAAACACAAACAGGAACAGACCGGTAATAAAAAAGTGCGAGATGGAAACATCATCATAGAATTTGAACCGGTAAAATTCTGTATAGGGATCAGCCTGCCTGATTCCGTCGAATGTAAAGTATCCGTATATAAAATAGCCGAGATGGATCAATGCCAGTATGGCAAAGGATCTGATCAGCATTCGTTTCAGTTTTCTGGTCATGGGATGATGTTAAAATGGTATTCTGAAAAATAAACATTTTTTGCATGAGATAGAAAATTATTATTAAGCTTTTTCTACACCGGTATTGTTCATCATAATTATGCAATTTTCAGTAGGTTTAAATCTATGTGCTCACTTACTTTCAAGCTATTCACTTTAAGATTCTGATTTGATCAGAAGATTCATTTACACTATTATGCCAAGAATATTTTGGAAGAGAATATTAGGCTGATTGAGGCTGAATAAAAAACAATAGATAAGCTATTGGTTTTCTTTACCAAATATTACAGATATGCCAGCGCCCAAGATTACTAAGATCTATAAGAGCGATGGGATATTGAAGTATGTTTTAAGTTTATAAAACAACATCTCTATTTTAACCAATTTATAAGCTACAGTGAAAATGGGATTAAGGTGATGATGTATATAGCAGCTATATTGATGATTATTTACAAGAAGCTTAACAAGATAGAAAACCACAATATGGCTAAGTAGGAATTTATTAAAGAATTAAAAATGGAGATCATCAAAGAAATCATGCCCATCTGTGGTGGGGATCCCGGAAAAACACCCAGATACGGCAGCAATTATATCTTCCGAACAGTAGTGTTTTTAAAACCTTGAAGGTTTGGAAGCGGAAAAAGTTTTTCAGATGAAATGCTGATCCGCTTACTTGATTTCTCACACGCTTATTTTGCAGTAAGAAACCTCATAGGTTTTGAAAACCTATGAGGTTTGTACAATAGAAATTTCCAGCATGAATTCATAAAAAAAGCTGCAATAACAGGTATTGCAGCTTTTGGGTTTATGATGAATGAGTTTACTCGGAAATCGTCACCTGAGTTCCCTGGGTATGCGCATTCATCTGAGGCGCATAATAATTCTGGATAGTCGTGATTCCGTTCGAGAATTTCCCGGAAGCATTGGCGACCACATCGTATTCAAATACGTACTTCCCTTTTGGCATGGCCTGGATGTAAAAGTTGGTGGAGGCGTCTTTGGTCGACTGGTAATAACTCAGTCCGTTTTTCCACTCGTATCCTGATAAAACATCTACCGGCTCAAATCCTGCGGCACGCATGTCTTTGATGTGGATGAATTCCATCGGACGGTCGGTATTCAGGATCATTCGTACAGTTACGCGGTCTCCGGTTTTCAGGGGGGTCTGCGCTGAAATCGGCTGCAACTCTTCTCCGTTCACGGTCTTGATTTTCCTGTACAGCTCTTTGCTTACGGAAAGGTAAGTTTCGGAAGACCTGATCTTATCCAGGTCTTCATAATACTGCCAGAATAATCCTCCCTGCACGATTCCCGGGCCTGGTTTGGTCACTGTAACCGTAGCCAGGTTTTTATCCAGTACATCGCTTTTCACCGTTGATTTTACATAGCCTGTTGCCTGGGTCTGCGGCTGGATCTGTTTCCCGCCCCATACAATGGTTGCCTGATTGCTTTCGGTACCGGTCCAAGACTGCCCTGAATTCAGGATGGTAAAGATCACTTCCGCCGTAGCCCTTGAACTGCCCCATGAATTGACTTCTTTCTGGGTTACCAGCCATATTTTCAGGTCTTCAATGAATGACTGATCCTGCGGCTTCAACAGGCTGAATGCTTCAATGGCTCCCGCATGGTTCACCACTTTTGAGCTGAACCAGCCCCAATCGTCCAGGTTCTGTTTCCAGTAAGTTCCCTGGGCTTTTGTTTCTGTAGAGGTTTCTTTCAGGTAGTTCATCAGCTTAGCGGAAACTTCCTTCTGGCCATAGTTGTTCATCAGAAGTGCTATACGGTGCAGTCCGAAAAACGTCAGATCGGTCATTTTTACGGTTTTGGCCTGCTGCTGAACCAGGGTTTTCAGTTCGGCACCTTTTCCTTTCAGAGGATATTGCTGCTCCCAGTAATTTCTGGTATTCAGGTAATCCAAGATCAGGTTGTTCCATACTTTATCTTTGCTGCTTACACCATTTGCATATTTGCTGATTTCGGTATCGGCATACTGAACCAGTTTGGCTACCATTGCATTCTGTGCCGAATCCTGGTAGTCTTTCATGTTTCCTTTCAGCCACTGGTTGATTTTGCCCAGGTTTTTAAGGATATAAAGGGAAACACTGTATGAGCTCGGATATCCAGTATACCAGGAGAAGCCGCCGTCCGGATTCTGAAGGTTTTTCAGCTCTTCCCAATCCTGCATCGTGGAATTCTTCATGTTGTTGGCATCAAACAGCAGCGCCAGTTTCTGCATCTGCTCCTGTTCATTGCTGCTTTCCAATACCCAAGGTGTTTCTTCCAGCAACAATTGTTTCAGTTCCTGGTTCTTTTCAAGATTGGACTGTAACAGTCCTTTATTCTGGTATTCCTCAAAAATGGTCTTCATTTTCGGATTAGCCCTGAAGATCTCAGAGGCTAAGACATCGGCAAACCATTTGTCAAAAACAACGTCTGCGGAATTGTTCAGGTCGTTTTTCATGGAGGGAAGCGCAAACATAATTTCCCATACCGGATTGGTGGTCAGCTCAAGCGTATTGGACACATTGGAAATGGTCTTTGAGCCCGTATTTTTAAGCTGGTCCAGCACGAATGTTTTGGTTTCACCCTGTTTCACAAATACAGGAACGGCATCGGTGACCAGCATCCTGTTCGGAAGCACGGCAACGGCCTGCTGCTCACCATCGGAGTACCGGCCTGCTTTCGCCACCACTTTAATGATGATGGAAGAGATGTCTTCAGGAACTTTCAGCTTCCAGGTCAATGCAGCATTTCCATTTTCAGCCAGTTCAAAATTCTGTACTTCTGCATTGATACCGAATTTAGAGGATACATCCTCATTGGTAAAGGCATCCAGGATTTGCAGGCTTGCCGAACCGTTCAGCTTTTTATCTGTCAGGTTAGACAGTCTCGACTGGAGGTTCAGTTCATCCCCTTCTCTTAAGAAACGCGGATAATTAGGGGTTACAGAAAATTCTTTCTGGGTAACCACTTCTTTTTCCAGAGTGGCTGCTCTGGCATCTTTGGTATGTGCCAGGAACATCAGCTTCCATTTGGTTAAGGCTTCCGGAGAAGTGAATTCAAAGCTGACATTGCCTTCGGAATCGGTTTTAAGTTCCGGATAGAAGAATGCCGTTTCATTGAGGTTCTGGCGAACGGCTACTTTATCAAGGTTTTTCCCTTCAGACATGCTATCAGCAACAACTGTATTGGCAGCGGTTGTTGCTGTTTTCCTACTATATCCTGTAACTACCACTTCTTCTAAAGCAGTTTCCTTTTGTACTGCCGCTGGTGCAGCCACTCCCCGGATTACCATTCCCTGAACTCTACCGTCTAACCTATTAAGGATGGATCTGTTTGTCAGATTACCATCAAACCAGTTGAAATCCGGAACTAGGACATTCCTATTATTGAAATATGGCATTCTTTTCTGGTAGTATTCAGATTGCAGGTTCGGATTCATCGTGTAGGAAGTAATGATAGAAAACGTTACATTCATGCTCCTCCAGTCGAACCGGTTGGACGCGAACTGATCCAGAGCCATATCATACATATTCGCCAGCACTTCAGCATTGATCTTTTCTTTCTGGCTGCCTGTCACTTTTACCGACCATTTTTCTTTGGTTCCCGGCTCGATTTTATCCCTGAACGTCACCGTTTCTATTTTTACTGGTGCTTCGGAATCTTTGATCTTAAGTGTAACGGATTCTGTCTGGATGTCGTTAAAAGCCACAACCTGAAACTGGATATTCAGTTCATTGACCGCTTTGTCTTTCGGGATATCTGCCTTATATTCCAACACCCCGTTTTTCATCTGGCGGACTTCCGGAACCGTTTTGCCGGAACCGTCCTGGACAAAAATATTCACCAGGGCGTCAGGAACTGCGGAATAGGCATAGATTACCGCACTTCCGCCACGACTGAATTCTCCTTTAGGCGCTACCACACTTAAAAATGGTTTCTGACCTGTATTTAAAGCTTTCTTATCCCAGACACTAAAATACTGTACTGTTTTGATGGTATCTTTACCTTCGATATTATACAGTTCAAGCTTGTAATCACCGGCCTGAAGCGGACCAAGGTCAAGCATTTGCTGGTTCTTCTCTGCACCGTTCAACACTACCGCGGACACTTTTCGTTCTTTCGGTTCGTCATTTTTATCATAGAAATCATGCGGGAATTTGCTGATGAATTCAGGTTTTGACAACTTCGGAAGATCCTGTACCGCTGCCTGGAAGTTGTTCCTGAAAATCCTGTCGGCACCCTGCAACCTGGAAAGGTTTACCCTGTAGGCTTTTTTCAGTTCCTGGTCATTGTAATTTTTCGTTTCTACTTTGGTTTTTACATTTTCCCCGGCAAAAACATTATTGATTTCATCGGCTTTGATATAATGCGACACTGAAGCTACCTTAAGCTGGGTATCCGCAGACTGGGTTTCACCATTGATATCGGTTACGGAAGCATTGATTTCATAATTATCGATCTGGACACCTTCCCTTTTCTCATCTTTTTTAAGGTCGACACGGATGGTAAACTCCCCTTTTTCATTGGTTTTTGCTTCCCCGAGAACAGAATTTTCATTGTTGCTGCCGTTATCATACCAAGGGAAATACCTCCACCGGATATCGCGTTTTTTTATTTCATACTGTACCGTCGTATTGCTGAGCGGCACACCGGAGAACATCATGGCTTTTCCTTTGAGCATAATGGTCTGGCCGTACTGGTATTCTTCCTTCACCGGTTCAAATGTTACTTCAAATTTCGGCCTTTTATACTCTTCAACCCGGAAGTCTTTTTCTCCTTCCTGATCTCCGTCCGTCCTCAGGTAAAAAGTACCGTTCAGCATACCTTTAGGAAGGATAAAGCTGCCATTGTAAGACCCGAATTCATTGGTGGTGAATGTCTGCGAAGAAACATCCTCATCATTCGCATCCACCAACGTGATCTTTTGTTTCAATCCGGCCACTACGGATTCGGTTTCTTTCCTGATCCGAGTGTTGATGACCTTAAAGTAAACGGTCTGTCCGGGACGATAGATGGCGCGGTCCGTAAAGATCTGTGCCATGCTGCGGTCTTTCTGCTCAGCATTATTTTCCGGACTGTTGTTACCATAGGAACGCATGATCTGGAAATCATTGGTTGCCGGCTGGTGGATCAGGAATGTCCTGTAATACTGCCCGTTTTTGGTAGCCGGCAGCCTGAATGTTCCGTCTGAACCGGTGTTTCCGTTGGTTGTATTGAAGCTTGCGTTTCCGGCATACTCGTAAAACGTCAGCTTTTCGGTTTTTACCGGTTTCCCGTTTTCACTGCTGACCAGTTTGAGGACATCTGAGTCGCCCCTGTCCTCTCTTTTACTCTGGTAAATGATTTTATGATCGGAAACCAGGAACCAGAAATTCTTTTCCTGATTTTTATCTTTCAGCTCATCGCCCGGAATAGTATATTCAACCATATAAATCCCTGACGGAAGCGGCTTTATTTCCAAAGCCGTGGTATGGTTATGGAAGTCCTTAAGGTCCGGCAATGTGTAGTCCTCTTTCCTCACAAGCTTTTTAGTAACCTTATTTACGGAACCCCCGTAGGGATTGGACAGATACTGCATAAATGGGAGGATATCCTTTATTTCGTAAATATTCAGTGAAAATGCTGAAATGTTCTTATGCTCTGCCACAAGCTGGATCGGAAGCTTGCTTTGCGCCTCCTGCTCATATTTCAGCTGCAGGTACGGATTGGTAATCTGGTTTTCGCTGTTCCTGATGTTATCCAGGAAGAGCGATTTAGGATAACGGCTTTTGGCCTGCTCTGCCACTGCCAATGCTTCTTTCTCTTTGTGCCTGCCGATAAGTTCCTGCATGATTTCCTGCATGATGACCACTTTGTAATCTCCTTCCACGTCAGATTTCAGCAGGTCCTGAAGTCCTTCCAGACGGTTTTTACATGCTGAGAAGCTGCAGTTCTGCGACCATTTGCGGTGCATGAAGTACAGTTTTGCATTTCCTGTATTATCTGCAATCAGCCCGTCATACCGGGCATTGATTTTTTTCTGGTTATCTGTCAGTTCATTCTTTGTAAAAAGGTTTGAATTGGACAGGAATTCGATCTCCTGTACTCCATACCAGTCGGACAGTGTAGGAAAATAAGCCAGGTCAGCCTTCTCCGGGAAAAGGTCTTTATAGGCTGTCATAGAAATCTGCCGCATTTCCTTTTGCTGCGCATCCAGTGCCGCAAAGTTTTTGAGCAGGTAATTCTTAAAGGCCAGCCTGCTCCAGGTCTCGATCTGTGAGAAATCCTGCGTATCCAGGTTGGTACGGCCGTTGATCCTCCATGAGTTATTGTTATAATAATTCATGAAAAATTCATTGGCAAGGGTATCATACAAAAGTTTTTCCTTTCCTTTCAGCTGTTTCCCGGCAGTCTGGATCTTGGCAAAAAAAGTAGAGACCCCATTGTTGTTTTCCTGGTCTCCGGTCTGGTTGATGATGCTGAATTCCGCTTTCAGGGAACGGATCAGCTGAAGTACATTGTTGTCTTTCATGGCCTGATTTTGGATGTCCAAAACAATAGGAAGATTGGATTTGAAGGTCCCCTTCCCGACGTTTGCTTCTATCTTTTTCCATTGTTCGTCATAGTATTTCTGCGCAACAGCCCCGGAGGAAACCAGCAGCAGAAGGAAAAAGACAAAAGTCTTGCAAAGTCTTTTCATAAGTGTTATTTTTGATCTGATGAATTTATTAAAAATACTGAAAAAATCCATTATAGACAGCCAATTGTATGTCTCATTAATGGGAACTCTTTTTGCAGTATTCTTCATGCTAGAGCAAAACACGTTCCGATGGCCTACCGTACTCTTTATTTTCATCACCTATTTCAGCGGCTACCTGTATACCAAATACCAGAATACGAAACATTTCCCGGCCATACTGGTCCTGAATGCTGTGGCAGGAATCGTCTGTGCCCTGCTGATTATTTACAACCATAACGGGATCAGGCTTCTGAAATGGCTGGTTATTGTGATCCTAGGACTTGTGTACAACAGTTTTTTCCTCGATGTTTATATCCGTAAGATCCCTTTGCTGAAAGTCTTTTATGTAGGACTGGTCTGGGCACTGGTGAACTGCTGGCTCACGCTGCCGGAATTCAGCATTCCTATTTTTGTGATCAGCTTCTGTTTTATCACAGCGCTGGTACTGCCGTTCGACATCCGGGATATGAAGAGCGATACGGTGGAAACTTTTCCTAAACTGATCGGGGTACGGATCACCAAATATATAGCTTATCTCCTGGTGTTTATCAGCCTGCTGACCGCCATTTTCCATCTGGAATACCAGCATGGGGTTGCTTTTTTTATGGCCTGTACCGTTACTTTCGGGTTTATTTACGGTTCAAAGAATGACAACAGCGATGCTTATTTTTCTTTCGGGGTAGAAAGCTGTTCGGCACTTCCCTTTTTATTTCTGGCTATAATACAGTATTTTTGACGTATGATTATCAAAAGACTTTCCCTGTACAATTTTAAGAACCACACCGAAAGAAGGTTTGTGTTCTCACCACAGATCAACTGCTTTGTGGGCAATAACGGTGTAGGGAAAACCAATATCCTGGATGCCCTCCATTATTTATCCGTCGGGAAAAGCTTCCTCGGGAACACAGACCTGAACAACATTAAAAAAGACGAGGATTTTTTCACCCTCGATGCGGATATTATCAATGACGGCAGTGAAGACCAGATCAAAATCTTCCAGCCTAAGGAATCCAAAAAAGTCATCAAGAAGAACGACAAGAGCTACGACCGGATGGCCGACCATATCGGCTACCTCCCCAGTGTCATGATTTCGCCCTACGATTCCAACCTGATCTCAGATTCCGGGGAAAGCAGAAGGAAGTTCCTGGACGCAATGATCTCACAGACGGACCCGGAATACCTTTTTGACCTGATCCAGTACCAGAAAACCATCCAGCAAAGGAATGCCCTGCTGAAATATTTCGCCAAAAACCGCGTGTTCGACCGTGATTCACTGGAAATCTATGATGATCCGATTACCGGGCACGGCACCAAGATTTTTGAAAAGCGCAGGGAATTCGTCACCATGCTTAACCCGATTGTACAGAACTTCTATGGCATCATTTCAGGCGGAAAGGAAACCGTTTCCGTGCAATATGAATCCCACCTGCTTGAAGGCCGTTTTGAGGACCTGCTGAAGGACAACCTGGAAAAAGACCGCATGCTGACCTATACCTCCAAAGGCATCCATAAGGACGACCTCCTTTTTGAAATGGATGATCACCTCATCAAAAAGACCGGTTCACAAGGCCAGCAAAAGTCTTTCCTGATTTCCCTGAAGCTCGCCCAGATGAGCCTGATCAAGGAACTGACGCATAAAACCCCGATCCTCCTGCTCGATGATATTTTCGATAAGCTTGATGATACAAGGGTTTCACAGCTGATCGAGCTCGTTAACCGGGAAAATTTCGGACAGATCTTTATCACAGATACGCACCGGGAACGGACGGAAAACGTGGTGAAGAAGATCAATGAGGAGAGCATTATCTTTGAGTTATGAGTAATAAGTAATGGGTAATGGGTAATGAGCAATGGGTAATAAATGATGGGATATTTTTCAAAATATTTATGTTGGTCTGATAAAAAAGAATTTAGATGAGAAAGAAGAAACGGGAATATCAATCCTCCGAGCTGGTGAAGTCTTTTGCCAGGATCTACGGCTTTGAAGACAAGCTGCTGGCTTTTGAAATCAAGGATTTCCTGGAGGATTACCTTGATGAAAGTCTGTTTGCCGAAATCATCAGTGTCAATCTTTCAGATAAAGTGGTTTCTATCAGGATCGGATCGCCGCTTCTGAAAAACGATTTTAAGATGCGTAAAAGCTTTTACCTGAAAAAATTCCAGGACCAGTTCGGCGAAGAACTCTTTACCGATCTTCAGATTTTGTAGTTACTGTACTGCTCATCAGCTCATCCGCACGTTTATCCAGTCCGGACCGGATCGGCAGGAAGAATTTAAGCGGATGCTTAAGGAAATACCTGAAAATCTCTTTGTAAATTTCACTGACCTGCCCGAAGTTCAGCTTCCTGGAACGGAATGCCAGGAACATGGAAAGGGAAAAACTGACCAGGAAATTAAAAAATCCGATCAGGAATACCGTAATAAAAGAAATCCAGAATGTATAGCTATCCACGGAAAAGTCTTTTCCGTACAATCCCAGCGCAAAATTGCCCGCTGCAAAGGTAATGTGGCGGATATCCAGGTCCAGTCCCAGGAAAAGCCCAACCGGAGCCGTAGCACCCAGGAATACCCCGAACCAGAAGTTGGATACGATCCCCGGCCAGTTGCGCGCATAGTACCTGGAAAGTCCCTTCGCAAATTTCGCCCCCAGGAATTTCCTTATCGAAAGGTTTTTGGCAATCCGTTCAGGGATCTGGTAAAACACGGAGTTATTCCCGATATTCCCGGAAATAATTCCTGAAATAAACAGGTAAAAGCCGGCAATACTGGCGTGAAGGATTGCTTTTGACTTAAACGGATCCAGGTCCATCAGGAGCTTGTCTGAGCGGTCAATGGCCAGATTCTGGGAAAAGAATACATCCAGGCCGTAAATAATGGCCAAGGCCACCGGGAACGAAAGCAGGACATTGCCGACAAAAGCAATGAACTGGCTCCTGAACAGCTTGGAAACCAGATGCGCAAACTCCGTACGGTTTCTTTGGGTGTTCCCCTCTTCAGAAAGCACTTTCGTCATGGTTGCTGCCGTCATAGCCGGCTGTTTGGTAGCCAGCGTAAACCGCATCAGATAGATCATGACAAATCCCATCGCATAATTCAGGGAATAGAAAAAGGCATGGAAAAAATCACTTCCCGGGATATATCCGTACAGCACTTTCAGCACACATAAGGCTCCTACGATAATGCCTCCTCCACTCGCTTTATAAAACATGGTCATGTACTCCTTCTTGGTAGAAGTAATGTAATGGCTCCCCGTTTCTGCGGTATGGTTGGTAATCAGGTGGGAAATCAGACGCGTACTGTCGTTGATGAGTTCCGAGATATTATTCTTATGGGATTTATAGCTCAGGATATTAAAGATCAGCTGCTTGGAATTGCGCGTAATATCTGCCTCAGTATCGATCACCAGCAATTGTATGGTTTCAAAAATACGCTGGATCTGCTGCCGGATCTTCAGCAGAGACTGGTTGATCTTTCCGGAAATCCCGTATTGCGAGGAATTCTTGAATGCGATATTCACAAATTCCAGGCACTGCTCGATATAGATTTTGATCTGCTTATACCGGCTGTCCCTGGAATCCAGCTGCAGCTCAGGATTCTGCTCCAGCTCTTCCGCGAGGTCTTCCAGCTCGTTCTGCAAAGCCAGGAAAGGGTTATCAAAATTCCTGTATTCCGGGGCCATCCTCACCACATCCACTTCCATTGCCATTCCCGTAACCCTCCAGGAAAGGATGTTCATGGAGAAGATCAGCTCCTTTTTCACTTCAGGCTTAATGATGAAATCGGCGGCACCGATGATCTGCAAAAACTCGTTAAACTCGTTTTCAGGAAGGTTGTGCAGGAATTTCAGCTCGCTCCTCGGTGTGAGGCTGACATTATCAATCAGGTACCAAACCGTATTCTCATGCTCCACCGGAGGAAGCACCTTGTTCAAGATCCTTTTTTTAAGCTCCGGAAAGAAGGCATTTTCAGAAAGGATATTGGCTTCCGTCAGCGACAGGTTGAATGGGCGCTCTTTGAGGATATTATGGATATAATATCCGAAATTGTCTGCGATATTGGGATTGCTCCTGAAGGAGTTGAGGACTTCTGTGAAATCAGCTCTTTTTGCACTGTCGAGAAACTCGGCAAAGGGCTCCAGCGAGACGGTTTCGTTCCTGAAGGAAAAATATTTCTTTAGAACTGATTCGAAATGGATACCGGAATTGAAAAGTTTCATGGGTACAAAGATACTATTTCAGACTTATATTCCTCATCTGTCTCATGATCCAATTGTGCTTCCTGCTGAGATAGGCTGAAGGATTATTGGGATCATATTTTTTGGGGTTCGGCAAAACGGCGGCAATCCACGCTGCTTCGGAAGTCGTCAGCTCATTGGAATGCTTTTTAAAATAATACTGGGAAGCCGCTTCGATCCCGAAAACACCCCGCCCCATTTCAATGGAGTTCAGGTACCTTTCCAGGATCACATCCTTGCCCCATAGCTTTTCAATGATAAAGGTGTAAAAAGCTTCCAGCCCTTTGCGCAACCAGCTCCTGCCCTGCCACAGGAAGATGTTTTTGGCCGTCTGCTGAGAGATGGTGCTCCCTCCCCTCAGCTTCTTGCCTTTTTCATTGCTCTTCATGGCCCGCTCGATGGCTTTATAATCGAATCCGTCATGGACAAAGAAATTCTGGTCTTCCGAAGCAATGACGGCTTTCTTCACCTTGTCTCCCATCTCATCGGATGAAATATAGTCGCGCTGCAGTTTGCCGTATTCCAGGATCCCTCCGATCTGGGTAATCGTAATGGGAGGATTGAAAAACCTTCCCCAGACGATGAATACCACATTCAGGATCAGGATAATAAATATCAGTTGTTTGATTTTTTTCCACATAATCTTCGTAAACGAAATACAAAAATAAGGAATAAGTCCGATTTATGGCAGTTCTTTCATATAAGTAAGCCGGTAACCTGGGAAAAGTGAGGGATGGAAGATCTTGATGTAATCTTTCAGCACCACATCGGCACGCACTACGCCACTTTCAAAAAAATCATTGGCTTTCTGCCTTTCACGGCCGGTGATCACGTATATTTTGCCGTTGTTAAAAACATTCAGCCTGCTGTACAGCGGATTGATGCTGAGCATTTCTTTCTTTGAGACATGATTTCCGGCATTCACCCAATACTGGACGGAACCTGCTTTTGCATAGACTTCCTCAAAGCTCATGGTCATCGCTTTTTCATCGGTATTGTTCTGAAGGATATAATCCGCATGGGCATCGGCGATGAAACGCGCAGAAGAGGTCCTGCCGCCCGGAAGGTACCAGACATCGCCATACATTTCATTGGCCAGCACCACCGGCTTTTCTTTGGTTCCTGCTGCCGTTTTCTTCAGGCTGTTGTAATTCTGTTCTATTTTCAGGTATTTCTTTTCCGCTTCTTCGCTTTTTCCCAGCAGCTTTCCGAACAGCTTCAGGTAGGCTGCTTTTTCCAGCGGCTGCTGTTCCAGGTACTCGTCGAGGAAAATTACCTGAATGCCATTATTTTTCAGCAGTTGGTAGGTATTGTCGAAGCTGGCGATATAATTCGTCAGGACTGCATCAGGTTTCAATGCTAGGATCTTTTCTACATTATATTTCTGCTCATTGCCTACATCCTGTATTTTGCCCTGCCGTACAAGTTGCTGGATTTTTTCTGAATATATATATTCCGGACTGGATACTCCCGCAATGGCATTTTCCATGCCCAGCTCAGCGATGTACCCGGCCATGCTGGCATTCAGCAGCACGATTTTCTTAAACGGAACCTTATTTTCATCAATGGAATAGGTGAAATTCCCTGATTTCAGCTCCAGCTTCTGATCGGTCTCCCGGTACTGGAGCCTTCCGGAAATGGAAGTCCAGTCTGCGGATGAAATTTTTGGTTCTCTTTTACAGCCAATTAGCGTCCAGGCCGCGAATAATACTAAAATTTTCAGTTTCATCTTTCAAAGAAAAGAAAAAAGTGCTATATTTGCAAACCATTAAACAACGGCCTCGTGGCGCAACTGAATAGCGCATCTGATTACGGCTCAGAAGGTTACAGGTTTGAATCCTGTCGAGGTCACAAAAAGCAAAAAAACGCCAACTGAAAACAGTTGGCGTTTTTTTTATTTCTGTATAGTACTTTGATCCAGAATAAGTTGGGAAGTATATCCGGAAACTTCAATTTACCGAGATAATTATTGCCCCAATATCTTTTTTCTGTGGTTTGAGCCCCAGTTATGCAGCTCTTCAATTACTTTTTCAAGAGTAAAAACATAATCTGTTGCGGTGTACTCCACTAATACAGGCGATTCATCATATACGGTCCGTTTAATCAGCTGATGCTCCTCTAAATCCTTCAGTTCTTTGGCCAGAACCTTTGAGGAAATTTTAGGAATGCTCCGTTCTATTTCCCTGAAGCGTTTATGGCCGCTCATGATAGAAATAATAATGAGTATTTTCCATTTGCCGCTTATCACATCAAGGGCATCACGGACGGTCAGCATTCTTGCCAGACATTCGGTTTGGGTACTCTCTGGAAATTGATCTGTCATATTGCTTACTTTAAGGTAACTGCTTACATTGGGGTAACTGCTTACAAAATGTAAGCAAATGTACGTAATTTTGTACCATTAAAGAATATCAGACAGAAATTTCCAACCCTTAATTTTTTAACAATGACAAAACAGATTGACTTCGCTCAGAATCCTGATAAAAAGGCAAAACGGATTTATTGGATCATCACAGGCATTACCATGGCTCTGATCATCCTACCCTCTTATTTCGCACCCAGAGAATACCTCATCCAGGCAGTTAAAAATTTACAGTTTCCGGATTACTTCACTCTTGAACTGGATATCCTGAAAATCGCAGGAGCTATCGTTATCCTGATTCCTGCTATTCCAACGATGTTCAAAGAATGGGCTTATGTAGGATTTGGAATCCTCTTGCTGTCAGCAAGCCTGGCACACGGTATGGTGGATGGGTTTGCCAAAGGTGTTGCCCCGCTTGTTCCGTTTGCGCTGCTCGCGATATCCTATTATTATTTCCGGAAACTGAATTATGAAAAATAATTCACTGGCTGCTATCTTCTCCTTGCTGTTCTTTATGGCGTGCGGCCAGGAACAGCATCAACAACCATTAACACAAAGAAAAAACAAGACAATGGAAAATAAAATGAAAATAGAAATATGGTCGGATATTATGTGTCCGTTCTGCTATATTGGAAAACGTAATTTCGAGAAAGCATTATCACAATTCCCCAGTAAGGAATTCATAGAAGTAGAATGGAAAAGCTTCCAGCTTGACCCGGCTATGCCCGAAGTGCCAAAATACCAGGAGGATATGTATATGTTCGTGGCCGACCGCAAAGGCCTGAGCTATGAGCAATCCAAAACGATGCACCAGGACCTGATCCAATATGCCCAAAGTGTAGGTCTTGAATATAATCTTGATCGAGCCCTGGTCACCAATTCCATGAAAGGCCACCGCATTATACAGTTTGCCAAAACTAAAGGGTTGGGTGAAAAAGCGGAAGAAATTTTATTTTATGCTTACTTCACACAAGGTAAAAACCTCAATGACCAGGCAACCCTCATTGGGCTTGGAAAAGAGATTGGTTTAACGGAAAGTGAGGTGAATACAGCCTTTACAGATCCTGTGTATGCAGAGCAGGTAGAGCATGACAGCCGCGAAGCACAGCGTTTAGGAGCCACAGGAGTTCCCTTTTTCGTACTGAACCGAAAATACGCCATTGCAGGGGCGCAGCAGCCCAATGATATCCTGCAAACCCTTGAAAAGTCTTTTTCCGAATGGCAAAAAGAAAACCCGCAGACCAGACTGGAAACCATACAGGGGAAAAGCTGTTCAACTGAAGGAGAATGCAATTAAACACCATAAAAATACATTAAATCATTAAAAATGAAAACAATAGCAATAGTTGGGGCAGGTACCGGATTGGGTCTGTCCATTGCAAAGAAATTTGGTAAAAACGGATTTCAGGTAGCCCTTATCGCACGAAACCAGCAAAAGCTGAATGACCTGGTCGCAGAATTGAAACAATCCGGAATAGAAGCTTCTGCTTTTACAGCCGATATTCTGGATAAAGCCCAGATCATTTCCGCCTTTAATGCCGTTAAGGAAAAATACGGTTTCATAGATGTCCTTGAGTACAGCCCGGTACCGAGTGTCCAAAATTTGGCGGGAACTTTAGATGTCAACGAAGAAAATGCGCTCCATCAGTTTCAGTTCAATGTATTGGGAGCCATTTCATCCATCAACGAAGTCCTTCCGGCAATGCTGAAAAAAACACAGGGGCATTGCTGTTTACTACCGGAGGCGCATCAATACATCCAACCCCTATGATGGGCAATGTTGGTATTGCCATGGCAGGACTGCGTAATCATGTCCTGAATCTGAACACCGAGTTATCCGGCAAAGGTATTTACGCAGGTCATATTGGTATTGGTGTCTGGATGCAGGAAGGCTCCGGTGTACAGGATACAATCGCAGAAATATGGTATGATATGTATACCAGGCGGGACAGAGCCGAAGAATATATTTCAGAAGATCCAGTGAGATCATTATAATTGAACCCAAAGCTGCTATGTCAGTCCAAATTGTCACCATATCCAGTATTTGATCTGCATCTGTCAATAATTGATTTGAATACAATCCTGTCGAGGTCGCAAAAACCGACATCTGAAGATTTTTCGCTTCTTTGTCGGTTTTTTTATTCCCTAACTTCTTATCAGGAAGATAATTTGTACAACAGTATTGATTTTTTCGGTGTTTATGATGGCTGCGTTGTTGCATCTTATGGTTCACTTCCACCAATAGTAATAATTATGATTGCCGTCGTACTCAAAACCGCAACGTGGATAGAGTTTGTTGCCGATGTCGTTTGTTTTCTCGGTTTCCAGCATCATTCCGCAAGCCCCCGTTTCATCGCACCATTGTTTTGCCCGGTCTATCAGTGCCACCGAAAGTCCGTGTCCTCTGTAGTCAGGATGAACGAACAAATCACTTAATAAATATTGTTTTGCCAGTCTGATGTAATGATAGAGTTTATACAATTGAACAAAACCAACTGCTTTCCCGTCTGCATACACCACAAAAATGTTGGATTGGTCGTGGTCCATTCGCTCCCTGATAAACTGTTTGCATTGCTCATAATTATCTTCCTGACGGTAAAAAACCCGGTAAAGGTTAAATAATTCTGCGGTCGTGTCCAATTCGTTCAGACCTGCTTTTTTGATACTAAATTCCATTTTTTATGATTTTTATTTTGACAGTACAAAACTATCGGATTACAGGATGAGCATTGTGGTACAGTTTATAGACAAACAGCTGGTCCAGGATACCCGTCGATAGTTTTCGAAAACCGTAAGTATATCATCGTATGGACTCAAAGCCCATCATATCTGAGGTGTACTTTCGTGTACCGGAGCGGATATACCAGCCAATATCAGCCCTTCTTACAGATGCGGATCAGACAATACAGAGTTCCTGCTTAAACGCACTTCTCCTTCCTCTAATTTTCACACACAAGTACCGCAGGTACCTCTGCAAAACAAATACGGCACATCCATCCCGATATTTAACAGTGATCCAGTCATAGTATCTATTTCATTCCATAAAATATAGTTGTTTGCTCCGTTTACTGTTACCTTTACGTTAACCATATCGGATAGAGAATCTGTTTTTCATAGGAATCATTCACTTGTTTTTTCAGCATTGTATTTCATTTTGCGATACCGGTCAAATAAAAAGCCCGAAAGCTTTGTAGAGCTTCCGGGCTTTAAAAACAATCTATTTCAAGTCTTCAACCGAAGCTCCAAAATTGATGTGTAACACATTTCCATTGGCTAGTACCAGTGCCGGGACAGATTGTACACCAGCCGCTTCCGCATCCTTTACTTTGGCTTTATCCTGTCCCAAATGGATGACTTCGACCTCGTTTTCAGGAATGAAATTTAAAATGTCTTGTTCTGCGCTGACGCATACAGGACAACCTGCATGATAAAAAATTGCTTTTTTCATTTTGCTTTATTTTTAGAGATTTAACTTTGATAAACTTGATTTTCTATGGCGGAAAGGATGCCGTCCAGTTCTGCTATTTCATTTTGTCTGAGTGGCTGAATAGGACTTCGGAATCCTCCACCATCAACCCCCAGAAGATCCAGTCCGGCCTTAATGGAACGTGGCAAACCTTTGGTTACGATGAATTTCAACAGATCAACCTGCCGGTAGAATATCGCTCTCGCTTTGTCCAGATCATTATCCTGTATGGAATCATACAGTGCTATATTCAGTTCAGGGATCAGGTTTGGGGCAGCCGTACACCATCCTCTTGCACCGGCAGAAAAAGCAGCTAATGCCAGGGGATTCGAACCGTTGAAAAAAGCAACCTCTTCGCCTAATTCCTTTCTCAAATAGTGCATCCGCTGTATATCGCCTGAGCTTTCCTTGATCATCGTTACATTCGGAATCTCCAATAAGCGCTTCAGCAATGCAGGCGACATATCCACACCGCCCGTAGCCGGATTGTTATACGCCATAATCGGGATGGAAATTGTAGAGGCTACCTGGTCATAGTGTCTTACAATTTCGTCCTCGGTTAGTTTCCAATAACTCATCGGGATGATCATTACGGCCGTTGCTCCCGCTTTTTCAGCAAATTTTGCGTGATAAAGAGTTCTCTCCGTCGTGAGGTTGGAAACGCCTACCAGTGTGGGCACCCTGCCTGCCACCTGTTGTATGGTTGCTTCCGCTACGGCTTCTTTTTCGGCATCATTCAGATAAGGCATTACACCGGTACTTCCCAGAGGCGCGATCCCATGAGCACCTGTGGTTACCAACCGTTCCACATGTTTTTTAAATAGAGGAATGTCGATGTTTTCATTTCTGTCAAAGGGGGTCACCGGATAAGCGATCACGCCTTTAAAGGGTACATTATTCATTTATAATCTTATTAAAAAGTTAAAAGTCCCTGCCTTTTTCCTCACGCAATGCTACCCCAAGATTTTGAAGTTGCGGTGCATTTTCGCAAGCAATATATTTGGCAGGTTCGCTCTCGCTTAGATTCTGATGCTGATGCCAGGCCCAGGACGGGATGTAAACGGCATCACCTGCTTCCCACTCTACAGTTTCATCTTCTACTTTTGTCCAGCCTTTACCTTCAAGTACGTACAAAACAGTTTCATAGGTATGGCGGTGCAAATGGGTTTTCTGTCCGGGCAGTAAACCACCAATGGTCATACTTACATTTTTACTGGGCAGATCCACGAAGAATACCGGGTGTTTTCTCTCCTCCGAAAATTGATTGTGTACGCCTGCATTTTCAACGTTCTTATGAATAACGTGCGAGGCTTTTACATAGATGGGGCGGGCAAAGGTCTGATGAAAATCTTTTGAGCTGAATTGCTTTTGCTCCACGTGAATGGATTTCTTTACTTCCGTAGATGTTTCTGATTTTGACATAACTTAAAAATTATTATTGATTACTGCATTATTGCACTACAAAAGTATCGTATCTTTGGACTGTTATAATAAGACAGTTTTCACAAAAACACATGGTCCAGATGTTGCGGGATTGGAAATTTGAAATACAGTTGGATGCACGATCAGATAAAGCTGTTTATCTGCAAATAGCCGATGCGCTTATCAAAGATATCCATTCGGGCAGGTTAAAATCCGGCGATGCATTGCCCGGCAGCAGAAACCTTGCACAACTGCTAAAAGTCAACCGGAATACGGTTGTAGAGGCGCTTAATGTGCTGCTGATTGAGGGCTGGCTGGTTTCAAAAGAAAGGCAGGGAACCTTTGTTGCCGACACATGGCCAGATCTTAGAAAAATTAAATCAGACACGAACGCTGCCGCTACGTCGAAAAGCATACAAAACAAGCATTACCGCCTTCAGTTTGACGACGGACATCCTGACACTAAGATCGCTCCTGTTATGGAGCTGGCAAGGGCTTACCGGCAGCTATTCAATCAAAAGGCGAAGTGGCAAATGATGGGCTATGGTGATGAATTTGGCAATCTGGAATTCCGGAAGGCGATTGTCCAAATGCTCAATCATCAGAGAGGGATGCAGGTTAATGAACAACATATCTGCATCACCAGAGGAAGCCAGATGGCGATGTACCTTACAGCTCAGTGCCTTTTGACTAAAGGTGATTATGTTATGATAGAAAATCCCGGGTACAAACCTGCATGGAAAGTATTTGAAAATGCCGGTGCAAAGCTCTTACCCGTCAATGTGGATAAAGACGGTTTGATTACAGAAGAGGTTAAAAACCATCTGAAATCAGGTAAAAAGATAAAGGCGATATATGTAACCCCACATCATCAATACCCTACTACAGCAACACTGAGTTTAAAAAGAAGGCTGGAATTGATACAGCTTTCTAACCAATTCGGATTTACGATTATCGAAGATGACTACGATAATGAATTTCATTTTGGGTACCGTCCTCTATTGCCTTTATCCAGTTTTACAGAACTGAAAAACTACGTTTATATTGGTACGATGAGTAAGGTGGTGGCGCCTGCCCTGCGTATTGGTTATTTGGTCAGTAACAACGGTGCACTCATTGAAAAAACAGGTAACCTGAGAAAGATCATAGATGTACAAGGCGACGGTATAATGGAACAGGCAGTCTTGCAACTATTCAAAGACGGCACCATCAAACGGCATATCAAAAAGGCCACCAACCACTATAAAGCCAAAAGAGATTTTATGGTGACCCTATTGGATAAATATATCTCCGGCAAAGCGGCTTATACTTTCCCTGAAGGTGGCCTGGCATTTTGGATCGTGCCCCATCAGCCGGTAAATTGGTCAAAAGTTTCCAGGAAATTAGATGCGATGGGAATTAAGATCATTACACCGGATACGTATAGCTTCGATCAGCCTGTGAATGGCATTCGCCTGGGTTACGGGTCCCTTTCTACCGTAGATTTAGAAGATGGAATTATGATATTGGCTAAAGAGGCTTTTGGAAAAAGCTGTCCTGATGATGTTTGATAAGTGCAGTACGATCTACTATTCCTTTTTATTTTATATGTTCAGATACTTTTTTTATCATAAAAAAAGTCCGTTTTCACTAGTTATGTGACGGACTATTTTTATGATAAAAGACTACAAACAAAAGTGATAAAGCGATACTCTCACCCATTTTCACATAAGTCTCAAATCCTTGCTGGTATTTTCGATTAGATGATGATCGACTTGTATAAGATGATTGTATTATGCCTTTATCAAATCCTGCATTCCGTAATAATGGATTGCTTTTTCTTTAAGCGGATTGGTACTCCATTCTTCCCATTCCCCTAGGTATGGATTATATCCGCATTTTAAAGGTTTTGAAGTATCTAAACCTTCAGAATCAGTATGGGTTCTTTCTGTATAAGCTCTGCAATCTGTACAGATATACCGAAATTCACAATCTTTGCAGACGTCTATGCTGTCTTTGGTTAGGTTCCAGTATTTTTTGAATTCAGGCTGGGATAACGCATCTTCTAAGTGAGTATCTTTAATATTCCCAAAACTTTGAGGCATGGAAGGGCAGTTTCTGATGTTGCCTTCAGAATCTATGGAAATTTTTTTGTAAAGGCAGGAGTTGTGGTTGTTGGATAATGTATAGGTTTCGAGATTAGAATTAAAATAGTTTGAAGAAACCAGTCCGCAATTTTTTTTATTTATAATTTTATCTTCAACATACAATATTATTCTATTCAGATATTTATCTTGTTTACCTTCATTACATCCAAAATAAATTAGTTTGGTAATTTTATCATTTGATTTAATAATATTTTTACTTACCAATCTATTTTCTGATTTTATTGTATACGGGAGGATTATTTCAATACCCTTTAAGGTAGTGTCAGACAAATTATTCAAAAATGTTGAAAACATATTTAAATCAATTACATCATAACATCTGATCTGTAATTGCTTTACTCTGTTTGCATCAATAAACTTTGCGATCTGAACAGAATCTTCAAGAAAAAAAGATTCTGTACTGACATCAATTATCATATTGGAGATGGGTTCAGCTACCTTGTAATGTAAATGTAAAGGGATAAGCTCTTTTATAATCTGATCATCGATAAATCCTATTTCATTGGCTAATAAAAAATTTAAATAATCTTTTAAATATTTTTCATTTTCTTTTCCATAATTCTCAAAAATTTCTTCAATGGAAAAATTTGGAAACTCTTCAGTAAGTAAAGTATATAAAGAATTTGGAATCAGGTAATAATTATTTCGCTGTACATCGCAAATTACACTTCTTGTATGCCCATAAGTCACTAAGCAACAAGCAAATTTATTAAAATAAGTCATCTTATATTATCATCTAAAGGACAGGAGTCTGGTTTTGAAACCTTTCCAGTATTTCTTTTCTAAAATTAATTTCCATACAAGAACTTAGAAGCAGAACAAATCATTATTTTTCACAATTAACTGATTATTTTAGATATCACTATTCTGGAACCTTCCACAACATAACCTCTTGTTTGATACAAATCTGAATTAGAATACATCATTGCAATATCACCCAATTTCTTATTTGATAATTCTTTTTGTATATTCCAATAAGGGAGAGGAAGTTTTTTATTTTTAAATTTCGGTCCTGTTTTCTTCATAATTCTTTAATATATATAATGCCATTTGTTCTTCTAAATAATAATTGCAGGGTTTGGAAACCATTCCAAACTGCCCTACAGGATTTATTTCAAGAAAATAGTACTCGTCATCTGTTGAAACGATCATATCTATCGAGCACGTTTTCAGATTTAATTCTTTAACTAGTTCTTTTAAACTTGATTCTATATGTAGCGGTAGTTGATAAGGTACATTCCTGTTCCTTTTCTTAAAATTATAATTCCTGAAATCCACCTTAGTCTTATGGTCATTCTGAGAAAATATAGCCATAGAATAAAAAACATCGTCTATATAGAATATTCTAAGTTCAAATTTTTTATCTATTTTACTTTGAAGTTTGGTAGGAAAAATATAACCATCTTTTTTTATCTCATTTACTTCGCTGGTATACATCATATAATGAGAATCATCATCAAAAAGTATTACAGCATCGCTTATGGGCTTTGTAATCAGATTTTTATCTACTGCTAATTGGTTAATAGTCTCTATTTTGTTAGTTATATAGGTGCCTGGAATTTTCAGACCATGTTTTTCAGCAAGTTGAAGTGTTTTCAGCTTATTTAAACTGTCACTGTATTTATTAATCCAGACTGAATGTTCTAAAAACGATTCTAAAAACCTATATATTGTTCTTAACTCGGAGAATAAATGATTTTCAAGGGTTTTGTTATTATGAAACTCATTAAAAATTTTAGGTTCAATATGTAGAAAGTCTTCATCAAAAGTACGTCTGAACCAAATCGTATGTACAATTTGATTATCTATTTTTTGATTATTGAAATTAAATTCGGAATTGGAAATATCAATATAAAAGTCTTTATTCAGTAAATCATCGCCATTTATTCTAATTATTGCTTCATTGCCTTTTTTATGATGATACAACCAGTTTATAACATCATCTGTTGTATTCTCGCCGTAATTTTTACTAAAAATAATTATCATAATGTCAATCTTAAAATGAGGCTATTTGTAATAAATACAAATAGCCTATTTTAGTTTTCACCTTAGATTCTAATCATATTTAACGGTGTCATTAACATAATAGGTTCCGTTATAGGTATAGTCAGCTTTATAACTATCTTCTTCAATACCTACTCCTGTTCCTGGTCCTGTCGGTCCAGTCTTTCCTCCTTTAATACTTTGCATTTTAAATTTTTTCAGCTTTAAGCTCTCTAACTTTTTCATAAAATAATTTTTAAAGTTTAATAATATTTTTTGCCATATAAACCCTGACATGGGTTTTGCTGATCAGCAGTAATATTTAAATTTTGTACTGTGCACTCACAAAATCAAAATATAAGTTTTAAACACTCACTCTTCTGTGTAATATTTTCAAATCTATCAAACATAATTCACACTAAAAAGCAAAAATTATAGCTTTTTATAGGCTTTTATTTTGTGTTAAAAAAAATATTGTATACTTTAGTTTTATTAATTTTTTCACCAAACAATGAACAAGAAGTTAATTACTGTACGAAAAGCAAGAAAAATTACGCAGGCTGATATTGCAACTTACCTTAAAATGAGCCAGACTCAATATCAGAAAAGAGAAACAGGAAAAATTATAATATCGGATCAGGAATGGAAAGATATTGCCAGGCTGTTAGATGTTTCCGTAGAAGAAATTTATGAAGAATATGACAATCAACACCTTATATTACAAAAGAAAATAGAAATCTTAGAACTGCAAATAAAAGCATTGAGGGCAGGGAAAAAAAAATAGAAATTTTGCTTAGGTTTTTTTAACCATTATTGACATAAATCTACGCATATATCAATACCTATTAAACCCCTATCAACTAAGGTATAGAATTAACCACTGTTAGTCTTTTTGAAATAACAGTTTAAAGTTGCCTCAATAGTAATCTTTAATCGTATTAAAACCACAAACAAAAAATCCCGGCCACAGCCGGGATTTAACTTTTAAAATTCAAATTACTTAATCTCCACAGGAACAGAGATTTTATCCCAATCCATGGTGAAACCGCTGTTGTTGATTTTGTACACCAGGGCTTCCTGGGTGGTTGGTAAAGCCTTAGTTTTAACGTCTACGCGTAGAGCATCTTTGGACTGCTCGTATTTGTAGGCGCCCCATTGTTTGGCTTCTTTGTTGAAGATGGCGGTCCAGGTTCCGCTGGCTTTAGGGATCAGGAAAAAGCTGTATTTACCGGCAGGCAGTTTTTTGCCCTGAACGGTGATGTCTTTATCCGTTTCAAAAGTGGTGGCTTCATTGGCACCGGCACGCCATACTTTATCATAGGCCTCCAGGCCGCCCCAGATGGTACGTCCTTTCACCGAAGGGCTGCTGTAAGCGATGGTGATGTTGGCATCTTTGATTTTTCCTGTCGCCGTCATGGGTGGACTGGCCGGTTTCTTGGTTTCCTGCGCAAAAGCATTTACAGAGATCGTCATCGCCGCAACAAGGACGGTCGCTGATTTTAGGATGGATTTCATACTATTTTTATTGGTTTATGTATTATTGTTAATCGTTTACGAATGTACTGCTTTCTTCTTACATCTGCCTCAACTTTTTTACTGAACCCCAAAGTAATAATAAACTGTCATCTGTGTAAATCTGTGGAGGGGTTTAGTCACAAAAGACACTAATGCTACTAAAAGTTAAATACGATGCTGTAAAAAACCGTACAAAAGTTTTTAAAAAATCTTTGATTTTTAATCTGATGTGTTCTGAATGTTTTCAAGCTATTCAAATCTTCTCTGTGACTTATGTATTAAGAACTTAAGGTTTCATCATCCATCCTCTTAAAGATATCTTTTGTGGCTTCTGACTTCGGCGAACCTTAGGTTTTGTGGTTTAATTTAAACCAACTTCCTGTTAAACAATAACCCGATGGCAGAAAATAGGATCACCGCCGCAGCCCCGATGACATTCAGCCAAAGGAAAGAAACGATATCCAACTGGTAGATGGCAATCACCGTTATTTCCGATAGAATGGCGGAAACAAATACATTGGCGCCGTTGATCTTTTTAAAGTAAAACGCGACCAGGAAAATCCCCAGGATAGGCCCGTAGAACAAAGATCCCAGCACATTCACCGCTTCAATCAGGGAGCCCATCTGCGTAGCAAACATTGCGATGGCAATGGAAAAAATCCCCCAAGCCAGCGTATGCAGGCGGCTGTACTTCAATTCGGTTTGCTCATCAGGCACCTCTTTGCTGAATATCAGATGGACATCTTTTAACGAGCAGGCGGCAAGGGAATTCAGCGCGGCCGAAATGGAGCCCCAGCTGGCCAGGAAAATGACGGCAAACAGGAGGCCGATCATGCCGACCGGCAGGGTATTCTTTACGAAATACAGGAAAATGTAGTTGGTATCCGTTTTCTCCGCATTGTAATTGGATTGGTTGATGGCTTCCTCTACCCTTCCGTGAAGCGCTTTGACCTGGGTTTGGGTGTCTTTAAAATCCTCAATCGCTTTGGCAAGCTGTGGAGAATGCGTTTCTTTCAGTTGTAGAATTTCTTTCGATTCTGCATTGAATTTGACCTGTAACTCCCGGTGTTCTCTTTCAAACACGGCAGCCTGCTCAGGCTGTGCTTCCTTCAGATTCTCGTAAGAGCGTTCGTTAAAGTAAATTGGCGCCGGTTTCAAAGAGAAGAAGGCGAAAAGCAGAGCACCGATCAGGAGGATGGCAAACTGCATCGGGATCTTCACCAATCCGTTCAGCAGCAGGCCCATTTTGGCATTCGTATTGTCTTTCGCAGTAATATACCTTCCGACCTGGCTTTGATCTGTTCCGAAGTAAGACAATGCCAGGAAAAATCCGCCGATCAGTCCGCTCCAGATATTGTACTTGTCTTTCCAGTCGAATTCGGTGGTGATGACATTCAGCTTTCCGGATTTCCCCGCCAGATACAGCGCATCTTTAAAACCGATGCCGCCCGGCATATTCTGAATCAGCAGATAGCCGGCAAAAGCCATGGTTCCCAGAATGATCAGGAACTGTAGTTTTTGAGTATGCGCGATGGCTTTAGCTCCACCCACATAGGTATAGATCAACAGGATTCCGCCTGTCAAAACATTCGTAAGATAGATATTCCAGTTAAGAACGCTGGCCAGGATGATGCTCGGCGCATAAATGCTGATTCCCGTGGACAATCCCCTGGAAAAAAGAAACAGCAGCGAGGTGAGGACCCTTGTTTTTTTATCAAACCGGTTTTCCAGGTATTCATAGGCGGTGTACACATTCAGGCGCTGGAAAATCGGGATGAAGGTGATGCAGATCACGATCATCGCCAGAGGCAGACCGAAATAATACTGAACGAAGCGCATCCCGTCGGTATACGCCTGTCCCGGTGCCGAAAGAAAGGTAATGGCACTGGCCTGTGTCGCCATAATCCCGATCAGGACAATGTACCACGGCATTTTACTGTCTGCTTTCAGGTAGGAAGCATTGCTTTTCTGGCCACGGCCGATGAATACGCCATACACCACCACGGCCACGAGGGTACAGATAAGAACGGTCCAATCGATGTTGCTCATGCCCAGAATTTAGTAAACCAATCATACAATACGATCTGCAATACCAGCGCAATGGCTAATAGCAGGTACCAGAGAGTCCAGTTTTTAAGTCGCTTGTCCATCAGTTTTTCTGTGCAGATAAAAAGTTCAGGAACAAACGTGCCGCCCCGGCATTTCCGGCAGGCAGCTGCCTGAAGAAGGCTAACGGGGTGTAAATAAAATTACCTTTTCCATATCTGGTATATAAAGTGGATCCCTGCAGCGGCTCTTCACCGGTGTCGTGCATTTCGAAAAGCGGTTCATATGCCGCATCCCATTGGTCGGGGAAATATGCACCGCGCTCCTGCACCCAGCCTTTAAAATCATCGGCTGTAATTTTGTTCGGGAAGCTGAGCAGTTTATGATTCGGGTTTAAAAAGGTAACCGCAGCATTTTCTTCGGTCACCCTTTTATTGGCAATGTTAAATGGGTACATTCCCAATTGGTCAACCGTTTTATCCTGATTGGTGTTGTACTGCATCACCAGGTTCCCTCCCGTTTTTACATACGCCCATAAAAAAGGCATCCAGCGGCCCAGCTTTTTCTCTGTGTTGTTGGCACGGACCCCCAGTATGATCGCATCATATTGCGATAATCTGTTCTGACTGCCGTTTCCGCCAGCCGCATCGGTGCTGCCATAAAAATCTTCGTCTTTCAGTACATCTACCTGAATACCGGCGATGTGCAGGAACTCAGGAATGAAGTCGCCCGCTCCCTGGATGTACCCTACTTTTTTAACCGCCGACCGGATATCGCTTTTCATAACGGCAACTGTCGCCGGAGCAAAATACTGTAATGAAGGCAAATGCGGGTACTGGATCAGTACCTGTTTTTTGTTATACGTAAGTCCGTCTGTAACATAATTGGCATCAAGCTGCAAACGGTTTGAGCGTATGGATGCCAACTTAGCTTTCGGGATGATGCAATCTATGGTAATATCTTTTCCACTGATTGAAGGTACATCCGCTCCGCCTAACCGTTCCCCGTTATACATCAGGTTCAGCTTACCGTTGCTGAACTTTTGCTCTGAATTCACTTTAAGGTTAACACTCAGATGTAGATCTTCATTGTCTTTGACCAGATACAGCGGTTGGGTAAATTTCAGTTCCAAAGCAGGAACCATGCGCAGGGCTTCCACCACATCGCCGCGAACCGGGTCTAATTTCTTAAACGATAAAGGAAGTTTCACCTGAAACTTTTCCGAACCGATTTTTAAGCCTAACGTCACATTCAGCGGTGATTCTGCCTCCGGCAAACCGATTAAGGTATCATTAGGAACGGAGAAGGTAGCCGCGTCCACTGCCGGTCTGGCCAGCCAGTACGGTTCCGTAAGGGCTGCATCAGCCGGGATCTGGATGTCGTGCCCAATGGTGATTAAAGAATCTTTGGAAAGCTTTCTATTTAGGTTTTCTGACTGATTCAGCCATTGTACATTTTCCAGGATAACCGGATTTTCAGCTCTTGAAATCAGGTTTACTTTGAAATTATACTGATTCCCTGCAACCGCTTCCGGCTGGTTGGTCACCGCCTCGCCCATAAATCCGGCACAGCTTAAGATGATCCGGTCAAGGGATTTGATTTTATCTTTTTTAAGTTCAGTATCCTGTATCGCCATGACCTTTTTGCGCAAAGCCAGCAAAGCAGGCAAGCTGAGATCAGGATTGTTGAAATTAAAAGAGGCAATAATCTTATCCAGGGATTGGTCGATATCCGAGTTTCCTTTGGATGTCCAGGTCTTCACGACACCATCCAAAAGATCGGCTTTGGCGGGCTCACCGGCCACATGGGAAAAATATTCCGTCCTGATTCCGGCTAGTGACTGTGTTCCCGCACCCTGGCTTTTGTGCAGGCTCCTGCTCAATCCGGCCAGTTCGCCATACCCCATTCCGAGCTGCGCATCATATTGCCCGACAGTAACTTTCAGCTGGTTTTCAGCAGTGGTATTCACGGCGCCAAACCGGAAGGTATTCCATAACAACCGTTTCGGCTGCCAAACATTGACGTATCTGAGCTGCTCCGGGAAAGCCGTTTTATCACCGGCCAGCTTAAAAGCTTTTTCCGCCACCACGGCTGAAGCTGCATGCTGTCCGTGCCCCGCCGCCGCCGTAGGAGGAAACCGGCAGATGATCACATCCGGACGGAATTTACGGATCACCCAGACCACATCCGCAGTAATGCTGTTTTCATCCCACTGCTTAAAAGTATCGGTGGTATTTTTTGAAAACCCGAAATCAATCGCCCGGGTAAAAAACTGCTGGGCACCGTCCAGCTTTCGTGCCTCCAGGAGCTCATGCGTCCTGATCAGGCCCAGCGCAGCCCCCTGCTCCGTGCCCAGTAAATTCTGTCCGCCATCGCCCCGGGTTAAAGACAGGTAGCCCGTTTCCAGGTTCTGGTCGTTGACCAGCCAGGAGAGCAATCCTGTATTTTCATCATCCGGATGCGCCGCCAGGTACAATACTTTTGGCAGGTGCTTCAGGGTTTTGAGTTTGCGGTACATTTCAGATGATTTGGTGGGCCGGACCTGCTGGGCCGAACAAAGAACCGTAGAAAAGCCAAGGATACAGCCAAGGAATACTTTTTTGAACATTTGAATTTGCTTTGCGGGGCAAATATAAGTAAATCATCTTTCTTTCAGCCGTAAAAGAATAAGACGCTGAATTTTACATAAAGGCTGTATATTTTTCTAAACCACAAAAGCCACAAAAGATTTCAAACAATTAAGCTATTTTAAGCTTTATACTTTGCGCAGATGAAGTACACTAAAGTTTTATTGAAAATCAAAGATTTTCTGCTTACGTGAACTTAATTGTGCGGTATCTTATGATACTTTCTAAAGTGGACTAAAGTGTTAAAAAAGTAAAAAGCTTTTGTGCCTTTGTGGTTTAATAAACTTAACCACAAGAGATTTTAAACACTTAAGCTATTTTAAGCTTTATACTTTGTGCATAAGGAGTACACTAAAGTTTTATTGAAAATCAAAGATTTTCTGCTTATGTGAACTTAATTGTGCAGTATCTCATGATACTTTCTAAAGTGGACTAAAGTGTTTAAAGTTATTTTTGATTTAAAAATCAACGCAAAGTTTATTGATTATTCCGCGATATTATAAGCAGGCAAAGGTAGGCAACCTGGTCGCTGATGAAGCGTATGGATACAGCATACGCTTAGGCGGATCAATGGAGTTGATGCTATACTTTGCCTTTTTATAATCAATAGTTTCATAAATGAACTTTGCGTCAGAAAAATATAGGATTACTTGTACCCTCTATTCCCAATCTTATATGGACGCACAACTTCCTGATCCTGAATGGCTGTCCGCCATGTTTTTCTCCCTCCTCCGCTGAAGAATAAGGTGTGCGGCATCCAGCATTTTAACCGTATGGATATAAGGCATGACGATATTGCTTTCCGGCAGGTTTTTAAAGGCACCCATCGAGAAATAGATGATTCCGGACATAAAATAATCAAATTCCCTGATGCTGTATTCGCTGAATGCTTTTTTGAATATCAGCAGAGGGTTCCGGTATTCCTTCTCCGAAAGCAGGCCCAGGACCGATGGCGCAATCTTTTCCGGCCGGGTATCGACCGCCCATTTCCTCTCCTTCTGCATTACGAGATGTCCTGCCCGGACCAGCAACCTCATCGATTGGTGAAACTGAAAGATCACCGCAGGATCTTCGCGGATCCAGCTATGGTTCTTCACCGCATACTTCATAATCTTGCTGAGCCTTTCTTTGGAAACCTCCAGCGCATTGAACTGGAAGAAATGGTCCATCAGTTCCAATCCGAAACCTTTCCCGTTGGTCCAAAACCGGTCCTCGAAATCTGTGTTTGTATTTTTCATGGGTTTGTATTTTTTTATAAATGTAAGAAAAAAATACAAACATTCGGATTTTAGTCCGAGATTTTTATAAGAATATGTAATTTATTTGTTTCCATGACAGAAGCAAATAGAAAAATTGTTGAATTTATAAGGGATGAATGGGTTATCCCTATGAACAATAACAGCAAATTTGCAGTAGAACATAATATAGATGAAAAGACCGTTCGGAGAATAAAAGATGATCAAGATTATCAGATTGCCCTTCTTACAATAATGCGAATCTGCCATGCTAGAAATTTAACTCTTGCCAGCTTTTTTAAAATGGTTGGAATATAGATTACAAAAACAACATAATTGATTAATCCTGACGAGAGTTGGGATTTTTTTGTGAGAACATTTCCGAAATCTTTAAGAAATTCCGTGAAAATACTGATTGATAATTTTAAGAAGGTTTTTATTTTTGGTTTTTACGGAAATCCGTAAAATATATAATATTTAAGTTAATATATTTGAAAGATTTATTAACATTTCAACGAAAATTATATAAATTTTGTTATAATACTAATCCATATGTTGTACATTTTAATATTAGGCGCAATTTTAAACATTCCATTTGATGATAAGAAAAGAAACCGAAATAAACATGTTACCAGCTTTTAATGGTGATTCAATACTTATAAAGACTTATGATGAAAAGGACAAGGAGTTTATAATTCTAATAGACGGGGGAACGCCATCAACGTTTGAATACTTTTTAAAAAAAAACTTAAAATACTTAAACAGAATTGATCTTCTTATATTGACACATATTGATGATGACCATATTGGTGGATTAATTAATTTTTTTAAGAATAGCATTATAGAAAAATTTGAAATCGGTGAGATTTGGTATAATCAACCAGATGTTAATTTCTATGAATCAAAATCTGGTAAAGTTCTAATTAGTGTGCCGCAAGCAGAAGATTGGAAAGGTTTAATAAAACAGAAAAAACCCAATGTATTTATTAAAGAAATTACTACAGAAAGTGGAATAATTAATATAAATGGTTTAGAATTTACGATTCTTTCTCCTACTACAGTAATCAAAAATAAAATGTACGAAGTATGGCTAAAAGAAAGGAACAAAATTAAGAAACCAGATCTTGAGTCTCTAATTTCTAATAATAAGCCAAGTTACTCAAAATCACTTGAAGAACTAAGTAAAATTAATTTTAAACCTGAAAAATCAATTAATAATGACATTTATAACTCATCATCAATTTCATTTACATTAAGGTGTCCTGACATAAGTTTTCTACTTTTAGCGGACTCAAGACCAGAAGTTATCGCTAATAGTTTAAATGAATTAGGCTATAGTATAACGGAACCACTTGAAGTTAATTTTGTGAAAATTTCTCATCATGGCAGTTTAAATAATACATCTCAAGAATTATTATCTTTAATTAAATCTAACAATTATTTAATTTCGACAAATGGAGGTAAGTCAAACCATAAACATCCATCTAGAGAAACTATTGCCAGAATAATTTACAAATTTAATAGATATGATAATGCTGTTTTAAATATTTATACCAATTATGACATTGAGAAAATAAAAGAAAAAATAGGTGAATTTATAACTTCAGTAGATTTAGAAAAAGGTAATTGGAAAATAGAACATAAAAACACTTTCACAAAAAATGACTTATAATATTGCTGAAAAATATTGTGTTAGAGTAAAATGCAATACAGAAACTGGCAGTGGTGTCCTAATTGCAGGAAATACCGCTTTTTATATTTTCACTGCCGCTCACTGTTTAGGTAAAGTAAGACCAAATATTGAAGATATCAAAATTCAAAAACAATCAGATTACCAATCGGAATTCAAAGATATAAGAGTTGTTGATATAAAAGAGTTTGATTATGAAAAAGACTATGCACTTTTAGAAATAGAGTTTGAAGATGAAGAAAAATTATTATATGAATATAAGATAGCTCATAGCTTTCTGCCTAATACTGTGGTTGAATTTTGTGGATATCAAGGTATAAATAATGAAGAATATAGACCTTTTCCGTCTAGATTAGTAACTAATAGTGATTCTAATCATTGTTTTAAAATTACATTAACAGAAGGAGAAACTTTTCATCAAGGAGGAGAAAGTGGAGATTACATTGCGGGAGGACTTTCTGGAAGTGGCGTATTTATCTATAGACATAAAACCCCTTTTCTTATTGGTATTTTAAATTCTGTAATTAATGAAAAAGCTTGGAATAGTGATATTAATTGTTGTTCAGTTCATCATATCCAAAACTATTTTACAGACTACATTGATCTATCAGATTTAAGTGAATTACGAAGTTGGACAGAGAATTTAGAAAAAGTACATACTGAACTTGAAATAGAAGCATTTAAAGAAACTAATAGTAAATTTTTCAACTATTTATACCGTAAAAATCAAGTGCTATATCCTGACATTATACACTGTAATGAGATTACTGTTAGTCAAATTAGAAGTTTCTTATCAATGAAAGAAAATATTGATTCTTATTCAAGAATATATCCAGATTTATTTAGTGAGTTTAAAATGAAAGTTTCAAAACTTGTAAATCAAGTTAAAACACAATATTCTTTATCTGTTGATAAACCAAACGAAGCTAAATTGTCTCAAAGAGATTTACAAAATGAATTAAAATGTATTTTAGAGTTTATGCCTTCTACAACAACATTTGACCTATCCGAATTCCAAATTATTGAATGGTTAGGAATCTGTACACTAAATTTCACAAAAAATGATTAATATAATATTAGACGAGAAAAAAACTTCAATATCAATACTATATAATGCATATTATAAGCTTGTCATTTTACTTGCCATTATTAATCATTGTGGAAGTAAAAATAAAGCTAGCTTGCAATTAATTCATTTAGTATTTTGGGCATTAAGAGATGAAAGACATTATCAAGTATTATATGATTTGAAAATAAACATAAGGTCTACCCTTATACCCTGGTCATTTGAATTTGGACTTGAAAAAGTTTTAGCAATAGGATATATAGAAGAATATTTGGAGAAAAAAATTGTTAGTAATCAATTGGAGATTGTTCTGACTAATAAAGGGCAGGATGTATTAAAATCAATAAATAAATACGAGTTATTTCAAGAAGAAATAAACAGAATAAAATCAATTGGTTGGTTACCAAAAAACAAATTGGAAAAAGCAAATAATAATTGGAAACTACTATAATTTAATATGTTTAAAATAAATAGATTAAGAACCGAAATATTAACAGATAAAAGTGAAAATATAGATGACATATATGGTTTTGACTTCTCTTTTAATCAAGGTCTAAATATAATCGCAGGAGAAAACTCAAGAGGTAAAACAACTGTTAATTCTTGCGTATTTTACGCATTAGGTATGGAAGAATTACTGGGAGGTCATAATAGTAAAGCATTAGATAAAGCATTAAAAGATAGTTTTATAATTAAAACAGAGAAGGTTGATAATTCTGAAGAGGAAAAAGGAACGACCTATCAAATTAAAAGATCTAAAGTTTTTCTAGAAATAGAAAATAACAAAGCAGAAGTTGCAACATTAGAACGTGTGATAAAAGGCATAGATAATGATGAAAAACAATCAAATGTAACAATTTATTTATCAAAATTAGAAGAAATAGATTCAACGATACCAAGAGGAGTTCTATATGTAAATGGTCAAGGAAATAATGATGATGTTAATGGATTTTATGCATGGTTTTCCAATTTTATAGGTTTTAATTTACCAAAAGTGAGTCATTCTTCAAGCAAATCACATTACAGTCCATTATATTTACAAATGATCTTTTCTTCTATGCTAATAGAACAAACGAAAGGTTGGTCAGATTTTTTTGCTACAATGCCTTATTTTGGAGTAACCAAACCAAAAGAAAAAGTAATTGAATTTTTACTTGACTTAGAAGAAATTAATAATTCTACCCAAAGAGATACTTTAAACAGGAGTAAAAATGAAATTGTAGAAAATTGGAATAAATCTATAAAAGCTTTTTCTTTTTTAGAAAAACAAAACAACGCAAATATAACTTCTATACCTGAAAATATTACCACTGAAAAAAGAGATATAGAAAAGATATCTGCAACTTTTCAAATTGCAGAAGAGGAAATTTTAACACATCAAGAATACCTAAAACTTAAGTTAAATGAAATTTTTGAATTAGAAAAGAAGCCATTTATAAATATTGAAAGTAATAAAGATAAAATTCTTACTCAATATGAGGAAAACAAAACTAAGTACAATGAATTAAAAAGTTATGTAAATAAATTTGAAAGCAAATTAAATGTTGAAAAACTACAATATCATAATATTAATAATCAGCTAAGTATTATTGAAAAAGAAATTAAAGAACACAATAATTTAATTAAAGTCTTCAATAACGATCTATTTAAGAACAAAAACGAAGCAAAATGTCCCACTTGTACACAGATAATAAACGAAGATATATTGTCAACTGATAGCATTATTATACCTCAACTATCACTTGAAGAAAACAAAAGTTTTTTACTGAGTCAGAAAAAAATAATCCAGACAACTATTAAGAGTTTAAAAGACTCGATTGAGGAAAAAGGTACTTTATTACAATACTTTAAAAACAGTCTAAGGAATCAAGAAATCATTATTAAGTCTCTTTCAAAAGATTTAATTGCGGATGATAGAGCCTTATCTGAATCTGAAGTTGTAAAAAAAATTCAATTACAGCAACAAGTTCAAAATTTAGAACAATTTGAAATTCAATTAAATGATTTAAAAATTAATTTAATGGAATTAGCAAATAAATATCACAACATAATTTTGGCTTTAGATGGTTTGGAAAAATCTGATGACGAAAGAGTTTTAGCTTCTTTTGAAGAGAATTATAAAAATTTACTTTTTGAATTTGAATATGATAGTAACGAAAAATTTCAGATTTCAATTAATAGAAGTGATCCGTTTAAGTATTTCCCGGTCTATAAAAGAAGTAAGAGTGACCCAAATCCTCAGTCCATAAGAATAAATTCTTCCGCATCTGATTTTGTTAGAAATATCTGGTCTTATACACTAGCCTTGAGAGACAATGGATCTAATCATCCTGGGTTGATAATTTTTGATGAACCTGGTCAACACAGAACTAAATTAAGTAGTTTACAAGCTCTTTTTATAAAAACATCTAAAATCACAGATAATCAGACAATTATTTTTACATCTATTGATAAACAGTTAAATGAGGAGGAAAAAATTGATTTAGATGGATTGCTTGAAGTTTTAGATAGGGATTCTTATCATTTAATTAATTTGGGCAACGATAAAGTAATAAAACAGCTAATTTTCTAGAACTAATAACAATTATCTTTTAAAACCAATATATAGTAATTGATAACTTACACTTTATTCAATATATTTACATATTCCCTATTTAAATCATCCCAAGATTTTTGATATATAAAATTTAAACAAAAAAATCATTAGACAATCGGGATTAGATTCTTATGTCTAGATTTACTTAATTTCCACTAGAACCGAGATTTTATTCAAATCTATGGTGAATCCCATTATTGTGGATTTTATAAACCAGATTTTTCTGGGTGGTTGCTAGAGTTTTTGTTTTTACATCCAAACGTAACGAATCTTTTCTAAAACTATTCCCCTATGATGGATATAGTTAAAAATTCAAAATGTGGCAGCCCCCCAAACATATGCCATAGAAAGTGGATCACTAAACTAAACCATTGCCATTTGGTCGATGATGCCCTATTTCAATCCATATAAGAAAAGGTATTACGTTTCATTTTAATGTTGAGTTGTTCATTAAACACTGCTGGATTAAAATGAATGCTTTCGTACTCATGTTGAACGGTTTTTTTAGCCTCTTCCAGGCTTTGCCTGCTTTCCCAAACGGCTATGGTCAGTATGGTGAACCTATCTGATTGATCAGTATTGATGATCACTTCATCCTTTACAAAACCTTTTAATTTCTGTATCAAATTCCGGTTATCGTCTAATTTGGTTTTAAATTCTTCGTAGGATTTTGCAGGGACTTCAAATTCGTCTACGAAATAAACCCAATCCTTTTTCGCTGCATGTTTAGAGATAAAGTCGGTGGGGATCATGCCTAATTGTGTAAAAAAAGACAGTTTGTCGGGTATGGCTGTACTATTGATGATTTTACCGTTTTTGAATTCATAGATGCTGATTCCCTGTACGGTTACTTTTTTATGAGTAGCCGGTATCTTTTGATATTCGCCCAGATGGCTGCCTTCCCAATCATATACGGTAACCACCTTATGGCCGTCTTCAAAGATCTCTTTAATGGTAAACCGGATGTCCGGAAATGCAGATAATAAGGGTTGGTTCATGTTTTTAAAAGTCTCCAGATAGCTGAGATCAATATATTGTTCAAGAGCTCCGGTTTGTTTTTGGTTTAAATAGGCCTGATACATTTTTGTAACGACCTCTTTGTTGGAAATAGTTGCCATAACGTTATGGGTTGGGGTTTTTACCTGGGAATACAGTGTTTTTGCAGGGATGATGCATAACAGGAGGATCAGGAAATTGATGTGCTTATGTACCATGATGTGCTTTTGTTTCATGCGTCCTTTTTTAAGGGGAGATCAGCGAACCGTATTTTGATGCAAGTTGAGCATTTCAGATAAAAAAAGTGTGGACGGAACGTTCCATTACCCGGACACATCGTGCATGAGTTTTGAACGGTATTGCTGGGGAGAAATGCCCATCACTTTTTTAAATAACCTGCCGAAATAAGAAGGATCGTTAAAGTTCAGATGGTAGGCTATATCCGATACAGACAGGGAAACATCCTGCAAATACTTTTGGGACTGAGTAATGATGAACTCCTGCATACACTGCCTGGCAGATTTGTTCCAGACATTCTGAATACAGCGGTTCAGGTAGTTGGGAGAGATATTAAGCAGGCGGGCATAATCGCTGATGCTGTACTGTTCCAGATAGTTCTTATATAACAAGTCCCTGAAAGAAATGGCAATATCAAACTGCCTTGATAATCCTTTTTTGGATTCCGAAGATTTAAGCAGCTTTATGAGCAGCGCCTGAAAAAGACAGGTGATAATCTGTTCATCCGGCATCGGTGTTTTCAGTTCCTGAATAAGCAGGTTGCCTATATGTTCAATAAATGTACTGTCATCAGTGCTTAGCCGAATGATGGGCGCTGCGGTAAACAGTTTGATACAATAAGGATAGTCTTTGGTCTGCTGTACAATTGTATCATCAAATGTGATATAATATCCTCGTACATCGGGAGACTGACGCAATAATGCAGTGACTTCCCCCTGCAGGACCAACAAAGCCTGATGGGCAGATACTTTCTTGATTTCATTTCCCACCTGCTGCTCAAAGTTCCCGTTGGCAGCAAACACAATGAAATTGAAATCGGCCTTCAGCAGCGGTGTGGGCGTAACCATATTTTTTACCGACAGATCATCCATATCATAGACCTGGACAGGCGTTTGCAGGTACCGGAACTCATCGGGGAAATTCCGGATATAGGTTTTTGTGAATTCTTTAAATGTGATGCTGGTATTTTCCACGTAACTGTTTACCTGTAATTAAACCCCCTTTCTTATGAATATCACTACTAAAATTCTGCAATTATATATTGGATTCCTTCCGGAGATAACGGGTTGATCGGAATGGCCCTTTTATAGTGGCCTACAGGCATTCTGCACAAAGTTCAACAGTGTTCTCCTCTTGAACTTTGCGCAATGCTTACAGAACCACTCCAGCACTTCCGCAAACCTTTGTTGACCGGTGGCGCCTGTTTAGTAGTCGTAATAAGTTTTCAACCAGTTCCGGAATTCTTCATCATAGGTTTCCTGAGCGTTTTTGACAATCTCATCCGGATTTTCTGTGGTTTCGATACCATATTTTTCTAAAACCCATTTCTTGTATTCCTCCGTTTTCTCGGTGGGCTCATACTCATCTTCATCCTTATAATAATAGATGTCGTCCCAGCCGATAGCGGGTTCCACATCAAAGGTTAAGATCTGCAACAGTTCCCGGATGTTTCTGGCGACAATATGGATCCCTCCTTCGCTCCCAAAGGCCAGAACCGGTGCCTCACTTAAATTTTTATCGTTGTTCCGTACCCAGAACGCATAGGTTGAGCCGCTGCCGTCTGCCATGGCAAATTCTATGATGGAACCTGTAAATCCTTCATCGTCCGAGTACCCGCTGATACCGCTTTTATCCGAATAATCCCGGCCGATATAAAACTGGTCTGCAAAATTTTCATCATCGGCAATGGAGTCCTGGAACTTCACCAGCTCCGTTAATTCTTCCGGGATCTCAAAATTTTTGAAGTTCGCTTCAAATGCACTTAAATTAACCATTCTGACTGATTTTAATAGATATGATTTTATATTATTCCGGCATTCCTGCCCGCTTTACATGTGGCATAAGCCCCGACCTGAATTCCTCTTCTCCCGAAAACGGATGAATAACATCCCAAACCGTATTCTCCGGCCAGTGGCCTGACCGGGATGGATTTAGGTTCAGGCATCAGTGATGCTTCGGTTCAAATACCTGGTCTAAAATAAGAAAAAAATGTACAGGTTCAGCCTCAGATATTATGAATTAAATTCTTCCTCTGAGACATGCTCCTCCATTCTTTTCAAAATCACTTTCCTGAGCCTGTCTTCATTCTTGTCGCCCCAATTTCCCAACGCAGCGATGATGGGAATTACGGTTTTGCCGAAATCGGTCAGGAAATATTCCACTTTCGGCGGAACCTGGGCATAGATGGTCTTGGTGACAAGTTCGTGCTCTTCGAGTTCTTTCAGCTGGATGTTTAAGACACGCCTGGAGGCATCCGGGATTTTCCGCTGCAATTCACTTGGACGCAGGTGGCCCTGATGGATAAACCATAACAGGCGGATTTTCCATTTCCCGTACAGGACCTCGCCGATCAGGTCGAGGCCGCAGTTTAAATTCAAAGGTATTTTTCTTTCGTGCATATACAAATGTAACCCAATGGACCAATTTGGACAATAGGGGAAAAAATTGTCCCTATGCGATTCGGTTTTCCGTTATTGCCCGGAACAGGGATACTTCGGAAATTTGTATCAAAGAATTCAACAATGGAAAATCAATTCAACTACAACAATGAACTGCAGGGTGCAATTGCCCTGGTTACCGGAGGAACTAAAGGAGCCGGAAAAGCCATTGCAGAAAGGCTGCTGCAGGCCGGAGCAACGGTGATCATCAGCGCAAGGAACGCCCCCGAAAAAGAAAACAGCAGCCTGCATTATATTCCGGCTGACCTAAGCCATGCCGCAGGAACACAAAAACTGATTGACGAAGTGCTGTCAACATACGGCAGGCTGGATATCCTTGTGAACAACCTTGGTTCTTCATCCACACCGGCCGGCGGTTTTACCGTATTGACGGATAAAGACTGGGAATCTACCCTACAGGCCAATTTGCTTGCGCCGGTCCGGCTGGACAGGGGATTTTTGCCGCACATGATCACGCGGAACAGCGGTGTCATCATCCACATCGCATCCATCCAGGGCAAACTGCCGCTGTACGATTCCACTTTGCCGTATGCCGCTGCAAAAGCAGCATTAAGAAACTACAGTAAAAGCTTATCCAACGAAGTCACGCCTAAAGGCGTCCGCGTACTGACGGTTTCCCCGGGATGGATCAATACGACCGCATCGGAAGCCTGGCTGGGCGAAATAGCAAGAAAGGCAAACAGCACCGTAGAAGAAGCGCAGCAAGGGGTCATGGATGCATTGGGCGGAATCCCTTTCGGAAGGCCTGCCGAACCGGAGGAAGTGGCCGAACTGGTCGGGTTCCTGGTTTCCCCGAGAGCCCGTTATTTAACCGGAACAGAATTTATTATCGACGGCGGTACAGTACCCACCGTTTCATAACCCTACAATACAATATTATGATTATGAATTTACCCCACGCAATCTCAGAATTAGTACAAGCCCAAAACGAATTTAACAGTACAGCGTATGCCAACTGCTTTGCTGACCATGCAGAGGTATTCGATGAAGGCAGGACCCATCACGGAAAAGCAGAAATTGAACGCTGGATTGACAAAGCCAACCAAGAATACCAAGCCACTATGGAACCCATAGATTATGATGAAAAGGAACATATCCTGTCGGTGAAAACATCAGGGAATTTTCCGGGGAGCCCGATTGTCCTGAAATATCATTTCCAGCTGTCTGACGGGTATATTCAGTCCCTGAAAATAAGCGGCTGATATCCAGGTAATGAAAATCCATAAAAGCTGAGGTGCAGACTTCAGCTTTTCCGGCTTGGGAAATATCTCAGCAAGGCGGTGGTTCAAGGCAAAATAATATTCTTATTTTTTTTCTGATATAAGTAGCGGACTGAACCCATTGCCCGCTATTCTTTGAGCAGGCAGATACTACAGGCAGGATTCTTCAGGCGAGATAAATCTCTATTCTTTCTTTATCTTTTCCCTGCCTGTTCCTTTTTAACTGTAAAGCACCAAGTTCACCTGTCTTCCTGATATGCGTCCCGCCACAGGGAACCTGGCCGAAACCGTCAATCCTCCAATACCGCCTTTCCTCCTCTTCGTCACTGAACGCGCTGATAATGTCCTTATCTGCCCGGATGATTTCCCTGATCTTTTCGTCCAGTACAGGAAACATCTCGGAAATATTATTGGGCCAGATAAAGTCGATCCTTGATTTTTCTGAGGTTATGTTTGCACCGATCTTCTGAGGCCTGCCGAAGTGCTTATTGACGAGTTCCAAGACTATTTCCGCCGCAAAGTGAAGCTTCATAATTTTATACCGCTTCTCCCAGTCGATTTTTAAAAGTACCGTATCACCCGGTTTCAGGTGATGCCCTTCCTCAAGCGTGTAGAAGATTTCTTTGCCCGATTTCTGGGCTTTGACGATTTTAAAACCATTGATCGTGCCGTCGTCTGACTGCTGGCCACCGGAAAATGCATAGGCAATGGTCTCCTGTAAGGTAACTACGGTATCAGATACACCGGTAATTCGTGTTGTCAGTTCAGTCTGATAAGGATCCTCCCAAAAAATTTTTCTTACTGGCATTGTGAGATTGTTTATTAAAATTGATCGGATATACTCTGTTTCTGAGGATTAAAAAGCTCCTCAGGCGTTATCCTATATTTTTGTAAAGATCATACAGTGCGTCGATATTCCTGTCGCACAGGAATGGTATCGCTTTCTTCAGGAGCTCTTCATCCCAGTGCCACCACTGCATCTCCAGGAGCTTCTCAATATGTTCTTCTGAAAATCTTTTTTTGATTGTTTTTGCAGGATTGCCGCCAATAACCGCATAAGGCTCAACATCTTTAGTTACCAAAGCCCTGCTTCCGATGACGGCTCCATCCCCAACGATAACACCGGACATGATCATGGCCTCACTGCCAATCCACACATCATTTCCGATGACGGTATCTCCCGATCTTTGAAATCCGTCAGCTGCATTTCTAAAATCTTCTTCTTCTGACATATAAAAAACGGGAACGTTGAGATCCAATCATGCCGGTGACCCTGGTTTCCAGCCATGATAAAACTTGCACCGCTGCCTATTGAACAGAAGGAACCTATAATGAGCTTATCCACATCATCCCGATCCGGCATCAGGTACCTTGCGCACTCATCGAAAGAATGGCCGTGGTAGTATCCCGAATAGTAGGAATATTTACCAGCAATTATATTCGGGTTTTTAACATGCTCTGCAATTATTTTTCCCTTAAAAGGGCTTTCGAAGAAATTTTCCATGATCAGATAGCTGTACTGTTATTACTCAAATTTATAAAACAAAAATCCATCCTGCCCCGAATTGACTGTTCCATAAGCCTATGCTGGATGTAATCTCCAATGGTCCGCCAAAATAGATGAGTTATTCTTTGGAAATATTTACCCATCTTATGCATTCTGAAATCTGTTCCAGTTCCTCAGGAGATAACTTTATAGCAGAATTGCCGCTGCCGCAGGCCGGATATACCCACTTAAAACGCCTGAGTGAATCGTCCAGGTAAACCTTAACTTCCGGCTTGACTCCAAAAGGACAGACCCCGCCTACCGGGTGCCCGACCAATGGCTCCACGTCTTCAGAGGAAATCATTTTTGCTTTCAGGCCAAACTCGTCCTTAAATTTCCTGCCGTCTATTCTGGCTGTACCGGAAGTAACGATCAGGATGGCTCCCCCGTTTTTATCGTAAAAACTAACCGACTTTGCAATTTCACCGCCCGTTACTCCCAATGCCTCAGCAGCGAGGTCAACGGTTGCACTTGACTTGTCAAGGATCATCATGTCATTGTCCTTGTTCCACCTGCTTAAATGTTGTTTTGCTGTTTCTATGCTCATTGCCCAGATAGATTTTAATTTTTCACCTTATGTTCAGTACGGCAGCCCCTGATCATTCATATTCCGTTCCCGGCAACAGCCAATGCGGTTCTGCACATGCTTGGAATATCTGTACACCTGAGTCAGTTTTCTTTAATTCCGCCCAAGAAATAACACATACATGATGCATTATACTGAATGAAAGCCCTTAACAGGAACCCGGTGACTGAACAAAAATACGAAAAATGAAATCATGAGACCGCTTTCTGCCGTCACAATAAGTCCCCTTGCTTATGATTCCCATCAGTAACGAATATTCAACAGTATGGGATTGATCCGGACCTCAATATCTGCCGTGTATCTACCGGCCACCATCTTTATTTTGTAAATTTGCGGAACCCACGTCTGATAGGCTTGTGGTATGGATGAGATTTGAACACATTAAATTGAGTACAGGAATGAGTGCAATTCTGAGAGAACAGTTTTCAAAATATACCGACCTTACCGATGGTGAGTTTGAGTATGTCCTGAGCCATTTCACTTACAGAAAACTCAAAAAGCACCAGTTCCTTTTGCAGGAAGATGAATGGGCCCTCAATGACTACTTCCTGCTTTCCGGCTGTGTAAAGTCTTATTATACTGACGCATCTGGAAAAATGCACATTCTTCTCTTTGCCGTTCAGGACTGGTGGATCACAGATTATGAAGCCTATTATGATCAAAAAAAGGCAAAAGTGAATATCGATTGCGTGGAAGACACCGAAGTGTTATGCCTTACCGCTGAAAACAGGGAAAAGCTTTGCCGGGAGCTGCATCAGGTTGAGCATTTTTTCCGGAAGAAAACCAACCGCCGGAATGTTGCCCTGCAGAACAGGATCCTGTCCTTGCTAAGCAGTACAGCGAAAGAACGGTATGAAGCATTCATCCGGGAATATCCTTCATTGGTACAAAGGTTACCTAAACATATACTGGCAGCTTATCTCGGCGTGACCAGGGAAACCCTGAGCCGGTTGTATTCGTCAAAATAATTGACCTGCCTCACTTTTTTTATGTGAGGTACATCCTTCTTATCCTTCCTTATTACCCTGAATTTTGTCTTGTCAAATTAAAAATCAAGAACAATGACAAGATTTAACATTCAGACAGAAAGCAGCACGGTCAACTGGACAGGCAAAAAGGTCCTGGGCCTGCATACCGGAACCATACAAATCAAAGAAGGTTTTTTAAGCTTTGAAAACGACCGGATCACCGACGGAAAAATCGACATCGACATGACCTCCATCGTCATTACGGATATTGCCGATAAAGCGGTCTGCAAAGAATTTTTTGATCACCTGAACCATGATGATTTTTTCGCGGTCAACCGATTTAAAACGGCTTCTCTGACAATCAGGAACGGGATAAGGATCGATACCCATTATACCATTAGTGGCGACCTGACCATCAAGGATATCATCCACCCTGTTGAGTTTACGGCAACGGCAGAAATATTCACCGATTTCCTGCACATGTTGGGCGAAATGAACATTGACAGGACCCTGTACAACATACGGTATGGTTCCGGTAAATTTATTCCGAACCTCGGTGACAAACTGATTTATGATGAATTTGTACTGCAATTCAAACTGATCGGGCAACGGTAAATGCATGCGTATGTGGACAAAAACAAAATTTACCCGGCTTACGGGAACTGACTTCCCCATTATTCAGGGCCCTTTCGGCGGAAAGCTATCGTCTGCTGAGCTTACTGCTGTAGTCTCAAATGCCGGCGGGTTAGGTTCCTATGGTTGTCAGCCCTACAGTGCTTCGGAAATGGTCACGATTGCCGGAAACATCCGGGAAAAGACCTCAAAACCGTTTAATCTTAACCTTTGGGTGAATGATCAGGACGATGCGGTGAAGGAATTTGACAAAGACCGGTTCTGGAAAGTCATCGGGATTTTCCAGCCTTATTTTGAAGCGTTGGGAATAGATCCTCCTGCATTTCCATTACCGCAAAGCCCTGCATTTGAGGACCAGGTGGAAGCGGTCTTTGAAATAAAGCCGGCCGTTTTCAGTTTTGTATACGGTATTCCGTCTGGTGAGATTCTGGAGAGGTGCCGGCAGCTGGGCATCATCACCATAGGAACGGCGACGACCTTAGACGAAGCTATAGCCATTGAAAATGCCGGAGTGGATGCCGTGATAGCTACAGGATCTGATGCAGGCGGTCACCGGGTCTCTTTTCTGGAGCAGCCTGAAGATAGCCTGGTAGGAACATTTTCTTTAATTCCGCAGGTGGCGGATGCCGTAAAAATCCCGTTGATTGCTGCGGGAGGGATTGCCGATGCCCGTGGCGTAAAGGCCGCAATGGCATTAGGGGCAGATGCCGTACAGATAGGCACTGCTTTTCTGGCTACCCGCCAGTCCGGGACCAGTACCATCCACCGTGAAAAGCTGTTCTCAAAAGAAGCCCGCTATACCACCTTGACGAAAGTGTATACCGGCAGGTTGTCACGGGGCATAAAAAACCGCCTGACAGAGGAATTAAAAGACTTCCAAAACAGTTTTGCCCCTTATCCCCTCCAGGGAAAGATTGTCGGCAAGCTGGGTGCTTACCCTGCCAATTCTGAGTCAAATCCGGAACTTAAAGCATTTTGGGCAGGCCAGGCAGCACCCGTACTTCAGTACCATGATGCCGAACACTTCATTGCAGCCATGATCTCTGAAATGGAAAGCTGAACTGCGGCGATTTTGCTGACCAGAGGAACTGTAAAGGCTTGTGATTTTGATCATGAGTCTTTTTTTGCAGGTCAATCCTATTGATCACTTCATCAGTTGAAATTCTATGGTTTTACGATTGCCCAGCCTTCATACTGTCTCAGAATTATTTCCCCGTTTCCGCTTGGCGTGTAATTGACAAAGTCGTATAATTCGGACTTGTCGATCTTTTTCTCGCGAAGCGTATTTTCGCATTGCACCATCACCACCCCTTTATCTCTCAAAGCAATAAGAAGTTCCAGATATGGGTTTTTCTTCCGGAACATTTCCACGCCGCCTCCGAACGCCAGTAATTCAACATTCAGCTTACCCCTGAGTCTCGGATCTTCAAGGGCGTTGTTGATATTTCTGATGACGGCCCTGATTTTCAGGTCATCCGCTTCATTAATAACATACAATACCTTATATTCTCCAGCAACGGCTTTTGCAGGACTATAGCCTGCTTGTTTTTTCTGGCCATCAATTAAAATGGCACCCAGGAAAAAGGTTAAGCCCAATAATTTCATTGCATTTTTCATCATTGTTCATGTAAAAGCTGATTGATTTCTTCGTAGAAAGAATCTTTACTGTAATCTGCCATTCCCGTGTGATGCATCCTGATTTTCCCCGATTTATCCAAAATGACAGTCGTGGGAAGCGAACCGTTAAAAAATAGCTCCGGGACAGAAGCTTCCGGAACTAAAAACGGTACGCTGTACTGTTCTTTTTTGAGGTATATTTTTCCGTTTACCGTTATATCATCCATATTTACCGTGAGAAAAACCAAATCTTTATTTGTTTTATAATGATCATAAAAATTCTGAATCGAAGGAAACTCTGCACGGCAGGGCGGACACCACGATGTCCAGAAATTGATAAACACAACTTTTCCCCTGAGTCCGGAAGTATTGATCACCTCCCCCTTCTGATTCCTGACACGTAAATTTTCAGTGATTGCCACAGGATTTGATGCACTGGCAGATTCCGCTTTTTTCTCTTCTATCTTTGAGTTCAGAAGGCCGGTTGAAATGATCTGTCTCATCAACCACGCCTTTGCATCAGGGCTCACCATCAACACGATGAATATTGAAACCAGAATTGCGGTACTCCAGTTTTTCCGAAGCCATATTTTAAATTTTTCCATGATTTTATTATTTCCTTTGAATGTATTTTCAGTTAGTTGGGTGTAGGTATTTCTTCTACGCAGGCCTGCATCAGGTTACCCGGAAATTGATGAAAATTCTTATTTCCCTGTCAATATATCAGGAGATTCTATAATGGAATAGTATTCCTGCTCTTCACCTGCTTTTCGGGCATAAAACCCAGGTTTTCCCAAACCACTTTGCCATTTTTGTAGAGTTTCAAAACCGGACGGGCGGAAACATTCAATGCTTTGCAAAGTTCTGTGTTTTCATCAGCATTGATTCTTACAATTTGCACTTTATCGGGCATTTCGGTGGCCATTTTTTTAAGGTACGGCTCCATTTTTTTGCATGGTGCACACCATTCTGCATAGAAATCCACCAAAACAGGAATATCGCTTTTAAGCATTTCGTTGTAATTATCAAGGCTCATTCCGGCATAGGAAGGTACTTTGATTTCCGGAAGATTGGCATTCCTCCATTTCATCATTCCGCCCTGCATCTCACAGACATGTCTGAAGCCCATTTCCTGAAGTTTTACCGCCGCCGCCGTGCTTCTCGGTCCACTCATGCAATATACAAAAACGGGCCTGTCTTTGTCCAGCGCTTTTGCCTTTTCAGAAAAATCGCCTGCATTCCAGTCGATATTCATGGCATTTTTAAGATGTCCGTTCCGGAATTCTCCCGGTGTCCTCACATCCACCAGCTGCGCGTCTTTGGCCTGGTCCAGTTTTTTGGAAAATTCTACGGCAGAAAGATGGCTTCAGCTCTTATGACTCTGGGCTTTTCCGCATCCTGTCAATACCATGAGAAAAAATATGACCATTAGGTTTTTATACATTTTCAGCTGTTTTGAATGATTAACCGCTCCAGCTCATCCGCCTGAAAAACGCCGGATTGCTTCCATTTAACTTCACCGTTCCTGAAAATCAGCAGCGTCGGCACGCTCCTGATGGCGAACTGCTCAGCAACTGCCTGGTCTTTATCCACATCAATTTTGATGATACCTGCCATCTCACCGATCTTTTTCTTCAACTCCTGAAGAATGGGCGCCTGCATTTTGCACGGACCGCACCATTCTGCAAAAAAATCCACCAGAACAGGTTTATCCTGACTGATAAGTTCCTGAAATTTATTCATATTATTCTATTTTTACTTAATTTCCTCGTATGGCACATCATCATGCCTGTTTTTAGAACGGCGGGCGGGAATGGAACAACTCCCGGCTGTACAGCAGCCGATATTCAAGACCGGCATTGCTGTAAAAACGGCTCCTACAGCCACCAAAACCCACATTCCCGATTTCACGGCTTCCACAACAAGGACAATTCCCATTGCCAAACGAATCAAACGCACAACGTTCCAGTTTCTAAATATATTCTGTATCATTTTTTTATTTAATAATGTCATAACAGGAACTGTAAGAATAGATCCCGCCAACATTTGAGTATATTTATTAAAATTATGATCTGCTACCATCAGTGAATTACTATGATGCGCAGAAATATTTAGCATCAAAATGACCATTTTGAAACTATCTATCCGGAACATTTTGCTCCGTCTTTTTTCACGCCCAGCCTATTGAGAACCACATACATCAAACACCAATCGGTCAAAGCATGAATCCACATATTGACTCCCACAAATCCTGTCAGCCAGAACCAGTTCTGATTGACATAGATTCCTAATAATAAACTTACTACAATGAAAGTTCCTGCAATAGCATGTACTATTCTTGTCTGCATAATATTCTGTTGTTTTTAATCAATGCTTTTGATCTTCTCCAAAAGCGGATATAAGAAGGTAAACCCCATAAGAATTTAAGACCTATGAGGTTCATTGTTCTTATGCTTCAAAAAATCTGTCGTCTGATCCGGATTTTTTCTCCCATTTTTTCTTTTCTGTAGCATAGTAGACCAGTGGCACGACAATCAATGTAAGCAAGGTAGAAACAATTGCTCCGAATACTAAAGAGATTGCCAATCCCTGGAAAATAGGATCGAAAAGAATAATGACCGCGCCAATTACAACGGCTCCCGTTGTGAGTAAAATCGGCGTTGTCCTCACCGCTCCCGCTTCGATGATGGCCTGCTTCATGGGAATACCTTCTTTGAGCCGGATTTCGATAAAGTCGATCAGGAGAACGGAATTCCTTACCATCACACCTGCCAAGGCGATCATCCCGATAAATGAAGTTGCGGTGAAGAATGCACCTAAAAGCCAGTGTCCTAAAACGATTCCAATGAGTGAAAGCGGAATGGCGACCATCATGACCACCGGGGTCTTGAAATTCTGGAACCAACCGACAATCAGCATATAAATAATGATAATCACCACCGCAAAAGCAGTTCCCAGGTCACGGAAAACTTCTAAGGTGATCTGCCACTCTCCATCCCATTTTACCGTGTAATTGCTTTCATCTTCAGGCTGGTTCATGTACAATTCATTCATTGAATACCCATCCGGCAGCCGGATTTTTTTAAGTTTTTCATCCATTCCGAGAATAGCATAGGCCGGACTTTCCAGCTTCCCTGCCATATCCGCAAGGACGTACACTACCCTTTTCTGATCTTTTCTGTAAATGGTTTTATCCAGTTCTTTTTCTTCCACTTTGACCAGGTCACTTGCCGGAACCATTCCCATCTGTCCCTTGATTTTCAGACTTGTGATATCCTGAATGGTCGATTTATCAGCATTGTTCAGCTTCATAACAATATCCACGGGGTCATTGGATTTTTCATCATACAGGTTTCCTATCGGATGTTCTCCCATCAGATAGGTCATATTCCCGACAATCTGCTGGGGAGCAATGCCGTTCAGCATTGCTTTTTCCTTATCCGGAACAAGCTTGAATTCTTTCTGGGGCGCTTCCACCATCCAGTCAATATCAACCACATCATCGGTCTTCTTCAGAATATCCTCTACCTGCCTGGCTACTTTTACCTGCCCTTCGTAATCAGGTCCGTAGATTTCCGCGACAATGGTTGAAAGAACCGGCGGGCCGGGCGGAACTTCCACTACTTTTACATTAGCTCCATATCTGGCAGCGATTTTCCGGATCTCAGAACGCATTCTCTTAGCAATATCGTGGCTTTGTGCATCGCGGTCTTCTTTGTGCAGGAGATTCACCTGAATGTCTGCCGTATTGCTGTTTCCGCGCATATCATAATGACGGACGAGGCCGTTAAAGGTAATCGGGGCAGAAGAACCTACATAATTCTGATAGTTCACCACTTCCGGAACAGTTTTCAGGTATTGTGCAATGTCCTGCGTAACGGCCGAAGTTCTTTCCAGCGTTGTCCCCTCCGGCATATCAATGACGACCTGAATTTCATTTTTATTGTCAAACGGGAGCATTTTTACGGCCACCCATTTGGTGAAAAATGCTGCAACAGAAATCAGTAATAAAACCAAAGTCACCGCCATCATTGTCCATCTTTTTGATTTTGAATCCAAAAGGGGCTGTTCGATCTTTTTATAAATTCTGTAAATCCTTCCTGTCTCAATGCCCTGCTCTTCTTTGTGGTGCTGATCGTCTTTTACCTTCAGCAAATGATACCCGAGATACGGCGTAACCGTTAAAGCAACAAAAAGCGAAAGCAACATGGCTATAGAAGCCCCGATGGGCATTGGTGACATATAAGGCCCCATCATTCCGCTTACAAAAGCCATTGGCAGGATTGCGGCAATCACGGTAAACGTTGCTAAAATGGTAGGGTTTCCCACCTCATTGATGGCGTAAATGGCGGCCTGCTTAAACGGCAGCCTCTTCATGTGGAAATGCCGGTGCATATTTTCAGCAATGATGATGCTGTCATCCACCACAATCCCCACCACGAAAACCAAAGCAAATAATGTTATCCTATTGAGTGTATATCCTAAAACATAATAGCTGAACAACGTTAAAGCAAACGTCAGCGGAACGGAAAAGAAAACCACCAGGCCGCCTCTCCAGCCCATTGCCAGCATGACCAGAACCGTTACCGCCAGTATCGCCACGCCAAGGTGCATCAATAATTCGGAAACTTTATGGGAAGCGGTTTCACCGTAATTTCTGGTAACTTCCACGTGCACATCATCCGGAATGAGATTTTTCTTTAATTCATCCACTTTGGTAAGAATATGCTCAGAAATTTTCATGGCATCCGCACCTTTTACTTTGGAAACCGAAACGGTAACGGCAGGATATTCCGACTTAAATTTTTTACCGTTCTCCACTGCATTTCCATATCCGGAACTTACATAATTGGAGGGATCGGAAGCACCATCTCTGATCGCAGCTACCTGTTTCAGGTACACCGGCATATTCTGTGAGGTCCCAATCACGAGGTTTTCCACATCTTCAGCAGAGTTCAGGAATTGCACTGTTGTTAAAAGATATTCCGAATCCCCTGAATCAAATTTCCCGGATTGGGAACTTCCATTGTTGGCCTGGATCATCTGCATCACAGAAAGTGCGTCAACATTAAGTTCTGCCATTTTATCCTTATCCTGGATCACCTGTAGCTGGCGGTTTCTGCCTCCGATGGTTCTGGTAAGAGAAACGTCTTTTATTTTTTTTATTTCAGAAGACAATTCTTCTCCGATCTGGCGAAGCTGAAAATCATTGTAATGGGAATTATCACTCCATAAGGTCAGTCCGAGCATCGGAACATCGTCAATAGAACGTGTTTTTACCATTGGTTCCATCACCCCTTCCGGAAAGATGTTTTTGTTCTTCATCAGCTCATCATAAAGCTTTACGTAGGAACGTTCCGTATCTTCTCCCACATAAAACTGAACAATGATCATCGCCTGCCCGTTCATGGCCATCGAATGGATATGTTCTACCCCTTTGATATTGGAAATGATTTTTTCCAAAGGCTTTACCACGCGGCTTTCAACCTCTTTCGGGCTGGCTCCGGGGTAACCGACCATGACATCCGCCATCGGGATGATGATCTGTGGTTCTTCTTCTCTTGGTATTAATGTCGAACTGTATACCCCGATGATCATCAAAGCTATCATTAACAAAATGGTTAATTTTGAATTGATGAAAAATTTGGCGATACGTCCTGCGAATCCTTTTTCCATAATTTTTTTTTTAATGCAGCAATGAATTAACCGAGCAGTGTAATAATGGTTTCATTGGTAAATTGCTACATTGCTACATTGATATATTGATACATTGATATATTGTTACACTATTTTACCTGCACTTTTGCGCCGTTATACAGTTTTCCTGCGGAAGACACGATGTATGATTCTTCAGGGCTTAAACCTGACAACACCTCAACCTGCTCCCCGATTGTTTTACCTGTTTTCAGCCACCTCAGAACTGCCGTGTTTTGCGAGCTGACCACATAAATGCCTGTAAGCTGACCATTTCCGACCAGCGCAGTTCTTGGAATCATCATTCTTTCTTCAAAACTGTGACTGATCTTTCCTGATGTTTTAACCGGAAACTGCACATTCACAAACATTCCCGGAAGCAGGCCGGAAGCATTGTGAATATTAATTTTCACCCGATATTGCCCGCCTGTACCGGCCGCTGATTTACTGATTTCCGATACTGATCCTGAAACAGTCCTGTTCATTGATTTTAAAGTAACGTCCACAGGCATTCCGTTGGAAATCGTGGTGATATCCTGCTCGGAAACCAGAACCTGCGCCTGCAACAATGATGGTGATTCTATGGTTAGCAGGGGCATCCCCGGACTGGCCATATCACCCTGCTCTGCGAATTTTGCCGTAATGGTTCCGGAAATAGGTGCTGTAATGTTGGTATAGCGGTATTGCGCACTGACCTCATTTTTCATCTGTTGTGCCGCCTGCAATCCTGCCTGTGCCATTTCATAACGGGCTCTCATATCATCCAGTTCTTTCTGGGAAGCACTTTGGGATCTGTACAGATTCTGGAATCGTTCGTAATCTTTCCTGGCAATATTGTAGCTGGCCTGAGCCTGGGAAATCTGCGCACCGGCCTGTCCGCCTTTCGCCTGGATATCTGTTGCATTGATGCTTACCAAAAGCTGCCCGGCTGTAATGTTCTGTCCGACTTCGGCTTTCATGGAAGTAATGTAGCCCATCATCCGGGTGGAAACATTGACGGAATTTTTAGCTACCAGTTTTCCGCTTGCAGTGAATGATGAGCCTTCGCCACCCATACTTGTCCGGCTTACCGTAACCGAAACGGGCGCATCATTATTGTGTGCAGATTTTTTCTCTTTTGAACAGCTTCCCAACAGGAGCGCACTGAGAATAAAGGTTGAATAAAGGTATGTTTTCATTATTAAATTTTTATTTACTGATATCCACAGGTTCACCTGAGTTTATTGTTGTTAAATCTTTTGGGTTTTTGTTTTGAACATTCATTTTATTTTAAGTCTGAAGATTTTATTGGCTGAATAAGATCATTAGCCCCGATGGGAACGGCATCCTTTTTTGGTATTGCGATTGCCTGATGGTTCAGGGATTGCTTCAATTTGTTCGCAATGACAAAAAAGATACAATGGACAGCGGGAAAAGCTCCTTATCATTATTTAGTTAAAAACTTCTCATATTCCCCGGCCACGTTATACTCAAAAACGGCCTGCTGATATTCCAGTTCTTTTTGGGACATCAGGGTCTCTGCGGAAAGAAGGTCGGCGGATTTTTCAAGTCCCTGGTCATAACGGTTTTTCCGGATCCTGTAGGCTTCTTTGCTTTGTTCCCACGCCTGTTTCGTGAAATTGATCTTCGATGCCGCATCTTCAATCTGGCGGTCGGCTTTGTTCAGTTCCAGCTGGCCTTTTTTGACATACTGTTCGATTTCCGTCTGCGCCCGGGAACGTTCAGCTTTGTATTTTTCCTGTTCGCTTCGTGACTTCAACCCATCAAAAACATTCCACGAAAGCTGGATTCCGGCCAGGTAACCGTTGGCATTGAACCGGGCGATCTTATGATCATACATCTCAAAGCTTCCAAACGCATTGAGCCTGGGAAGAAATTTTGCCTTTGATGATTTGATCAGCCAATCGTACGCTTCCAGAGATTTTTGGTAGGCCTGCAAATCTTTTCGGTTCTGATTAAGCTTCGTCCCGGAATCAGTGATGTATTCTGTATATTCCAATGCTTCCGCAGGTTTCAGGATTCTGTTTCCCGGATCTTCGTCCAAAAGGAAGTACAAATAATCGGAAGCGTTTCTGATATTGGATTTTGCGGTCTGGATCTGGCTATCAATTTCGCTGATGCGGACGTCCATATACAGCACTTCTGATTTCTGGATCATCCCGTTTCTGTAATAATTATCAATGACCTTTTTGTCGGCGATGGTTGTTTGCCTAGCATCCTCCAGCGTTTCCAGCATTTTGTAAGCCAGCTGAAGCATCATATACGATTTCCTGAGCTCAAACTGGACATATTCTTTTGTTCTTTCCGTTTTGATGTTCAACACCTCTGATTTTACCTGTCCCGCTTTTTTCAGGTATACGGCATCCATATTGATGATCGGCTGCCGCACCTCTATTTTTGTTGCAAAATTGGATATGCTTTCCGGGCTGTTCAGATGATCGGGATCGAAATCCGTCATCGTGATCCTTTCCTGGTTGAGCTTGGTCCCGAAGGCGTACAACGGATTATTGGTATTGGAAAAGGTATATGATGCGTTCACATCAGGAAGATACATAGACCTGGTCCCGAGAAGCTCGGCCCGGGCCAGCTCTGCTTCTTTCCTTGCCATTTTCACCTGAAGGTTACGGTCCGTCGCCTTAGTTTCCAGATCCGCTCTGGCAATAGAAACAATATCCTGCGAAAAGATTTCCGTATATGCCGTGAATACTAAAACAAGTAGGGCTATTTTTCTCATGTCTCTAATTTTAAGGCAAAATTACATGCATGGAATCTCCTGCACAGTAACCAACATCACACAGGCATATTTTTCCCGGACGAACATAAAAAAACCGCTCATGAAGAGCGGTCAACACTAAGAACAAGGAAATGCTACATTAGTTGTATCTGCGGAACCGTCATAATTTTTGATTTCACGGAATCGGATATCAGACCATTGGTTTCGGATTTCTGAAGAACTCTTTCTGCCTTTTCCCGTTCGGATTTATTTTTTAATCACAACAGCGGGTTCCTGAATCACATCAGTCATCAGGAATTTGCCTTCCAGCTTTCCCTGAGATGTACATTATAAGACCGAAAATTCCAGCTTTGAGTTTCCGCTATTGCCAAACATGTTGTCATCGGGCAGCTGCCTGCCGCTGCGGTGAAAAGATGTTCCGGAGACCACAGCCCACCCATCCCTTCAGGAAATTCCGGGCAGTTCAGGAAAGAACCTTTCACCTTTACGGTCATTTTCCCATCGTGTATCTACGGTAGAATCATGAGCATCCAACGGTGTCAGATCTTGTTGTTTAAACTTGTCCAACCGCCACCGTTATAGACATTCTTATACCCGTTGTTCTGCAGAATACTTTTAGCAGAAGCGCTTCTTATCCCCGATGCACAACAGGTAATAACAGGTTTGTTTTTATCCTTCAGCTTTGAAAGGTTACCCTGAAGCTGGTCGACAGGGATATTGACAGAATTTTTAATATGTCCTCCGTCATATTCGCTTTTGCTTCTTACATCCAGAATTACCGCGCCTTCTTTTAAAAGCGCCGCATAGTCGGTTTTATCCATTCCGAACAGGTTTTTTATCGCATCTAACATTTTATTGATTTTTAAATTAATGATGCAAATGTAAGGCGCAGAGAAAAGCCGGTCAGTGATGAAGGTTACAATAGGCTGATTTTATTTCGGGAAAGTTTTATTTTGCCTTCGCTCTCTATAAGCTTGAGAACACGGCTCACCGCTTCCCGGGTAATTCCGAGCTCATCGGCCAGCTGCTGATGGGTAACATGAAGTTCCTTCGATTTATAGAGTTTAGATTTCTGATTCAATAAGTTGAGAATTCGTGTATCCACTTTCTGGAAAGCAATTGAATTCACCATCATCACCAGATCTTCAAACCTTTTGTGGTACAGCTCAAAAACAAAAACCGACCATTCCGGGTATTTCGTAAGCCATTCTTTGGCTTTAACCAGGGAAAGCATAAGGATTTCTGCATCTTCCTCTACCACAGCCTTAATTTTAGAGGTACCCTGTGTTAATCCTGAAAGGATGGATGAGATACAGCTTTCCCCGGGAATGAGATAATAGAGAAGGATTTCCCTTCCGTCCTCTTCTGTCCGCACTACTTTTACACTCCCCGACATGACCAGGGGAATATAATTCACATAGGAATCCATATCCAGAATTACAGTACCGGCAGGGAACAATTTTAAATCCCGGCTCTCTGCAATTTCTTTCTTTAATTCCGGATCTAATATTTCATGAATATTCATTCTCAAATATAAAAATAATACATGTAGATTCTTCTCTTTTACCGTTCATGGCTTACCACGTTCAAAGATTAAAAAAAACATCAAGTTTAATCCCGTATAAATTCAGAAACGTTATATCATCACAATAACGAACTTTTTAACAGTAAACACCAAATGATGGCTTCAAAATCATGGTTGCCACGCTGCTGCATAATCCACCATAATTCCAGTGAACAGACGTTTTTCCACCCTCAATTACCTTAACTATTCCGTGATTTTTTGCCATTGTGATGGTAAAAAATTCACTTTTTCTTTCCTGCTCCGGTTTTGCCATTGAAAAATATCAGAGCATTTAACCTCCTACATTGTACATTTCTAAACAATTACAGGCATCCCGGATTTATCATGATCCGCTTAATGGAATTACAATACATAAAGGTGAAACTCCGGAAGAATCATTGAGGTTGTTGGATCAGCGGGTAAAGATATTTGAGAGTAAGCAAAGACCCGGATATGAATATACTTTAAAGTAAATCACCCTCCTGATGATGAGAGGGTGACTTGTACTCATGCATAAAATTGATCTTAAGGCATTCTAAGGATTGCCTTTAATATATTTCCTATTTTATTATATACTTCATGTTTTTTAATAACATCCAAAAAGCAACAACGAGCTTTTCTGGTTCTGTTATGGAATTTGTAATAAACGCGCAATAGCCCAAACTCATCAGATTATACAGTATTGCCTGTTATTCTGCCTTTGGATACGCAATATCGATAAAGCTTTTTCTGATTAAAAGGTCTATATCTGACCGATAATGGTTAAATTTCGGCAACTTAAATAGCTGCAACTACCTACCATGCCTGCAAATACAATTAACATCATCCGTATAACCACTCTGCTCATGTTTGTTTTTATTAACAGCTTTGCGCAAAGGAATCCTGATACTTTAGCATATGAACGATTACAATATGTCCAGGATTTAAAAAATTATATTGCCAAAAAAGCCTGGAAAGACTTTGACAATAACCGGGTAACACAGGTATATTTTACCGACTCGTCAAGTTATTTTTTTAATGCTGATACCAGGATTTTGCAGAAAGTGAAACAAAAGACCCGTCCGCTAAAAGGAATCGATATGTTTAAGACCCAACGTATCGATGAAAACCCGTTTCATATGGAAACTGCTGTAGAATTTACCGATAGTACAGCGTTGTATTTTCAGAAACCTGTTGTGATGTTCAGCGACTTTGAAACGGCTAAAGAAAAAGCAGGTGACCTGCAAAGCCTCCAGCAATGGGCATCCATGGTGGTTCACGAGCTTTTCCACGGATATCAGCTGCAGCATATCCCTACGCTGCAATACAGTAATCAGATCATCCATTTACGCGGCAGTCAATTGCAGAAATTATATGTAGAGCAAAAATGGTTTGCAGAAAGTATACAGCTTGAAAATAATCTGCTGATTTCTTTATTAAAGGTAAAATCCGGAAAAGAACTGCGAAAAGGACTGGAACAGTACCTATCCCTCCGCGATGTGAGACAGAAAAAAGCAGAGTCTATTCTGAATGATTTCAGTATCCATGAGAACTTTTATGAGAAAATTGAAGGCAGCGCAAAGTACGTTGAACTGGCTTTACTCCAACACTACAAATATTTTCCTGAAAATACATACCTGTTAACAAACGATCCTGCCTATAAAAAGAACGCCTATCAGAATTTTAACCTTGAGGAAGAACCCTGGCAATACCAGACTGAGGGGATCAATTACTTTTATTCCACAGGATATAATCTATTCCGGATCCTGGATAAACTGAAAGTTGGCTATCAAACCAATTTCTTCAATACCCATGATACCCCTTACGGAATATTAAAAGCATACCTGAAAAGTAAAACCCAGCTTAAAAAACATTCAATATAAAACTGTCTGATATAAAAAACTGATCTGTTGAAGCGTGTAAAGTGCCTCATACATTTAAAATATCCTCTAAATACCCTATCAGATTCACATAGTTCAGATTCAAACTATTTATCATAGTTTTACGCCATGAAAATTAGTCCACAAGAGCAGTTGTCCAAAGTTTCAAGATTGATAGAGACGATGCGCGATATCAGAAAAGTGGTGCGTACACAGTTCATGAAGAAAATGAAGGATCATGATCTTGACCTGACCATTGAAATGCTGGAAGTATTGCATATCCTCTGGAACCAGGATAAAGTCAACCAACAGGAAATCGTAGATAAGACCAACCGGAATAAAGCCAGCATCACCTCTCTCATCAGTAATATGACCGCCCGTGGCCTTGTGCAAAGAAATCCCGATCCGCTGGACAGGAGGAACAGGCTGATTTCGCTGACACCGGAAGGTGAACGCTACCAGCAAAAGCTGATTCCCCTGCTGGAAGAAGTCTACGCACCCTTACTGTCCGCAGATATGATCCGGGAGATTGAGCATACAACAAATCAGCTTCAGAATATCCTCCAAACGATCAGCGAATGAGCTGTTGCGGATCAGGATGTTATTTTAATATCAGCACCGGCCGGCTGACATGCTGGTATAGTGCCTCTGAAATGCTGCGATTGGCCATATGATAAAGAAAGCTGTGCTCTCCCGGTAAAGCAATGATGAGATCCGTTCCATGGGACGCTGCAAAAGAAAGTATTCCCTTTACGATTTCTTTACCGAAAGAATAATGAATGCTGAAAGGTATATTTTTCAGATAACCGTGCACGTAATCTTCCCAAACCTCTTTATTCTGATCCCTCACATCCTTATTCCCTTTCGTATCTATATAAAGCAGCATGAGATGATGGTTCTTATTCTTTAAAAATGACTTATAATCCGAAAGCCTCTCCAGGTGATCCGCGCGGCTGATATCACATGGAATAAGGACATTGACTACATCTTTAAAATGATAGCCGGCGGGAACAATCAGTGTTTTAACCCGGCTTATCCTTCCGATGCTTATGATGTTTTCTGAAACAGTACTGTCATTATTGCCTGCCTGACCTTCACTTCCTAAAATGATCAGTTCTACGGTAGGATCTGCTTTCAGACGGGTATTAATGCTGCGCAGCAGGGTAAGCTGACTGGTAAACCTGGATACGGTATGGCTAAAACCTGTTGTTTTAATCAGGTGGTCCAGCCGGTCAAACAATGCTTCCGTATGTTCACGGGCGCTATTCACGGTTTCTTCGTTCACAATCGTATAGCCCTCTGAAATATTGATGTAGTCAAATATCGAATCATATGTTTTCATGAGAATGATATGATCGTAGCCATATTTTTCAGCCCATTCCGCGGCAAATAATACTGCATTTTCGGTTGTCGCCGTTGAATCAACCGGTACCAATATTGTTTTCATAACTGATGTATTTTCTTTGCCTTCAACAAGTCAGATGTCAGAATAATGCACAAGGATCGTATTCAGTGTTGCATTTTAAGAGATCAATATCTATGTTACAGCACTAACAAATATACATGAATTAGTTTAAATTCAAACTAATTTCAATGGACTTTAGTCTGAGAAAAATTAGGTTTCACAGCGCTCTATGGTCAAATCAATTATGTCAGGCAACAGAACTGATGGCTATGCTTTATCTGCCAAAAAACTTTTTTTAAGTATTTGAATAGATCCCCGTTCTTTCCCATGAATTTTATCAATCACAACCCTTTATCGTTGCTACTGATACCGGAAATTTTAAATTATTCTACCTCAGGTCTGGAAGATACAAATGTACGATCAATCTTCCCTGGTAACTTTCACATCCGTAAAATGGCCTGATGTACCAGGGCCGATCCATAACCCGATGCTTCCCCGAAGATCTTTGCCCTGCTTCAGGTCATTGACGATCAGCGTTGGCTGGGATGCCCCATTGACATACAGCCTGGCCGTTTCATCCTTTACCACAATTTTTACTTTGATCCATTCCGCAGGCAGTATATCCACATAGGACTCATACATTCCCGGTGTTTCCTTTCTTAATTTCTCCCAGGGATATCCCGGGATAGAAATATACTGGCTGGAATGGTTCCTGCGCAGCTGATCATCCGCACGGCCATTGGTAGGACGTAAATAGAACACCTCCATTTTAGAGGCATCTGAAGCGGCCCTGAATGCAATCCCCACAAACCCGCGGGCGGTTGACCCGGCACTGGCAAGCGGCTGCCCGGAGACCATAGCTTCAATGGTACCGTTATGGAAGTCAATATCTTTTAAAATCGCTACGGTTTTGTCTCCGTCAGCCTGACCTTTTATTTCCAGGGCCAAGGCACTTTTGCCTTTATAAAGGGCTTTTTCGGCGGTTACCTGAAACGGGAGTAGGTCGGTCGGGAGTATGGTTCGGTTCTGTGCTGTGCAGCTGAAGCCAGATACCAGGCTTAACAGGAAAATAAACAGCAAATTTTTAGTCATGACGGAAATAGAATTTTGATGCCTCTAAAATAAAAAAATAAAACGGTCAAAAACACATTATTCATTCACATGACATGATCCCATCTTTTATGATCCCTTTTATAAATGATTTTATCTGCTGATCCATTTTTAAGTTTTGACTCATACAGGACAAATTTTCCCTCAGTAAGTATTACCGTTCATAAGAGAGGGAATTTATATATTAGATTTTCTTAAACAGTCTTTCAATCCCTTTTATTGTTCCTGATATTATATCCGGCACACACCTTTTCACGCTTCTTAAATTAATTTGTTATCTTGGGGATTAATTTCCCCAAAATGAATATTCTCTTAGTAGAAGATGACGAAAGAATAAGCAAGTTCCTCCTGAAGGGACTGGGCGAAGCCGGACATCAGGTGAGCCTTGCCGAAAGCGGTGAATCTGCCCGAGAGATGATCGGTTCCTATGATTTTGATGTAATTCTGATGGATATAATGCTTCCCGGCTTAGACGGCGTACAGCTGACGCAGCTGATCCGGTTTAAGGAAATCCACGTTCCGATACTGGTATTAAGCGCACTGAACAGCCCTGATGACAAAGTAAAAATGCTGGATATGGGCGCCGATGATTACCTTACCAAGCCTTTTCATTTTGATGAGCTGCTTTCCCGGATCAATGCCCTGACCCGGCGCAACCGGCTGTCATACCAGAAAAGCTCGGAACTGCTGCATTGCAGGAATATCACCATCAACAAAGACCTCCACACTGTTACTCAGGATGCCCGGCCGGTAAACCTATCGCCGACGGAATACAAACTCCTGCTGTTCCTGCTGGAAAATAAGAACAAAGTGCTGAGCCGGACCCAGATCCTGAACGGCGTGTGGGGCATCAATTTCGACAGTACCACCAACGTCGTGGATGTGTATGTATCGTATCTCAGAAATAAAATCGATGAATCCCAGGGACAGATTATTTATACCGTAAAAGGAGCCGGATACCTGATCAAAGAGTGATTATGACCTTAAGAAACCGTTTTACCGCCATTTCCAGCCTGTCGTTCGGCGTTGTTTCGATCATTACGTTTGTGGTGATCTTTATCGCCTATTATGACAGTACCAAGATTTCCTATTTTGACCGGCTGAAAAATACAGCGCTGATCTCGGCCATTTACTACCTTGAGAAGGACGAGCTTCCCAAACCCATGCATTCCCAGATCAAAAAGGAGTACAACCACCTGATCCAGAACCGGCAGGTAGCCGTGTACAACCAGAACAATGCGGTCACCTTCGGGATGAACCTTGATGATAAAAATATTACTCCTGAATACATCAGTAAGGCCAGAACCGACGGAAAGGTGCAGTTTATGGCGGATAACAATTTTTATTACGGAATTTATTACCCGGATAATCAGGGAAATTTCGTTGTCTTCGTCAAGTCTTCCAGCGATTCATTTTCCTCCCAGATCATCAGGCTTCTCATTATTATGCTTTCCGTACTGGCCGTAGGATTGCTTATTATCTATCTGCTGAGCAGGTATCTTTCCAAAATTGTTTATAAACCCGTATCCGATGTCATCCGGCGGATCAACAGTGTGGATAATGCCGATATTTCGCAGGCCATCACCTCCACCCATACGCATGATGAAATCGATGAGCTGATTAAATCCTATAACCGGCTTCTCGGAAGAATCGGCGAAAACATGCTGCTGCAGCAGAACTTCATCAATTATGTTTCTCATGAATTCAAGACGCCGCTGGCCGCCATTTCGGGCAACCTGGAAGTCTTTGCCCAGAAGGAACGGTCGCCGCAGGAATACAAACAGGTAGCGGAAGAAGTCCTGGAAAATGTCTACGAAATCGAAAGCATCCTCAACAACCTGCTGCTGATGTCCGGGCTTTCGAAAATTGAAAAACCCCACCAGCTTTTCCGTATCGATGAAGTGATCTGGAAAGTTCATGAAAAGCTCCAGAACCACCGGAACCGTAACCATGCGGTTATTTCCGTAAAGCTTGAGGTGAAGAATTTTTCCCTGCTTGAATACCATGGCAACGAAACGCTGCTTTACCTGGCGCTCTATAATATTGTTGAAAATGCACTGAAGTACTCGGACAACAGTCCGGTCGTTATCCGGATCTATGAGAAAGACGGGCATCTGGCGGTTGACGTTCAGGACCTCGGTGTCGGAATCGACCCGGAAGATCTTCTGAAAATCACGGAGACGTTCTACCGGGGCAAAAACGTAGGCGCGGTAAAAGGGAGCGGCATCGGATTGTCGCTGTCTGAAAGCATTCTCCGCCATCATGATATTGGAATGACCATCCAATCCGAGTTGGGAAAAGGGACAACGGTTTCGCTGGTTTTTGATAGGGATTTGACTTGAGGTTTTATCTGAGTTTTTACCGCTTTTTGAACAGGTTATTCTTAAACCACACCGTCAAAAATTCTTTGAATTTTCGCCACCTCTCCAGCGGAGGGGATTTTTAGTTTTTTGATTAACAGTAGTTTATCACCTACCTATTTAAGTTAAAGATTGAACATTTAATATGCAGATGCATAATGCTGCGTTGTTTTTTTAACGCAAAGGTTTTATTTTCGTAACGTAGAATTTAAGGGAGCAAACAAGAGATCAGCCTGCTGATCTGATGAAGCGTCTGGATCAACGTGCGCTTCATCAGCGGCTTTGCCGCTTTTCTTTGCTCCCTTGAAAATACGCGGAATCCTTATTAAAACTTTGCGTTAAAATTTATGCGTTTTTAAAGCATCAATAGGAATGGGCTTCAGCCCATTTACCTTGTAATGCATGACGATCAGCTTTAGCCGAAACTTATCCTGTATTTTGGCCAAAGCCAGTTTTTTAATGGCAACCATACCATCCATCGGGCTAAAGCCCGACGCTATTGATAATCACATAATAAACTATAGATCTTACGATTATGTCAATAAAAAGACAATTGACCATACTCTTAACTACAAAAAACTTCCAGCTTCCAGCCTATCAACTCTTGATACCCCAGCCTAACCCATACCAAACCAAAAAACCGTCAATCCTGCCATTAACCACAAAAACTTCCAGCACCCAGCATACAGCCTATCCATTCACCTTCTAATCAAACTCTAATGTTGGATTAACCGGATTTTAATTTTACTACATATTCCCTCTAATCTGCCGGAAATAACTTTGCAGCCTAAATAAAAGGCTTTGAAGAAAATTATTTTTACGATACTCTGCATTCCGCTTTTTGCGTATGCTTCCGCACAGGTAAGCGATACGATCAAGATCAGCAGATCAGAGGCAGAGTCCGCATTCCTTGAGAAAAATATAGACCTTATTGTCCAGAAGCTTGAGATTTCCCAGGCGGAAGCCCAGGTACTACAGGCTAAATACTGGCCGAATCCAACTTTAACCGTAGATGAGGTAAACCTCTGGCGTACCTATGATATCGAGGCACAGCCTGCGCTCATCGGTAATTGGGGGAAAAGTTCCCAGGTCTCGGTGCAGGTTGAGCAGGTAATCAAAACCGCCGGTAAAAGAAGGAAAAATATCGAGCTCCAGAACATTGAAGTGGACGGCGAGAAATACGAATGGCAGGAAGTGATGAGGGAACTGAAAAAGCTGCTTCGCAATACCATGACGGAGATGGTTTATAACCAGGAACTGCAACGGTTGTACAGCAGCCAGATCTCTTCCATCACAAAGCTGACGGCTTCCTATAAAAACCAGCTGACCTCCGGAAACATCAGCAAAGCCGAATACATCCGGCTAAAGGCACAGGAAGTGGAATTCAAGAAGAAACTCGTTTCCCTGCAGCAGGAAGCGGAAGAACACCAAACGGAACTGAAAGCATTGTTAATGCTGCCAGCGGACCGTTACGTCATTATCAGCGATCCTTTGAAACAGCCTTCGGGAGATTTTTCCGAGCTTGATCTTAATCAATGGCTTGCAGAATCTGCTGAAAACAGGCCTGACATCCTGCTCTCCAAAAACCAGGAAAAGCATGCCCTGAAAAACCTTGAGATACAAAATGCCCTGAAAACACCGGATCTTACCTTTTCGGTGGGCTACGACCGCGGCGGGAATATCATGAAGGATTTCGTAGGTGTGGGCGTTTCCCTTGATCTGCCGGTTTTCGACCGGAATAAAGGCAATATCCAGGATGCCAGGATTGAAGTCGATAAATCAGGCTATGAGACGAGAAAAAATATCCTGAAGTCACAGAACGAAATCAGTTCCGTATACCACAATTACATCAGGACAAAAAAGATCTCCGCCGAACTGGACGACGAGTATGAAAGTACGCTGGATTCGCTGCTGGTCAGCCATGAGAAAAATTTCAGGCTGAGGAACATCAGCATGCTGGAGTACATGGACTTCCTGGAAACGTTCATCGGCAATAAAATGATCATTCTCGATACCAAGAAGGAACTGAACGAATATTTTGAAAACCTGCAATATGCAGTAGGAAAAGACCTTTAAAAAAATGAAAACAAAAAATTATATTGCCGCTTTCGGCTTTCCCTTCCTGCTGGCGCTTTCGGGCTGCTCACAGAAAGATAACCAGGAAAAGAAAGAAACAGCAGCCTACTGCATCAGCCCGGAGCTTAAATCCAATCTAAAACTTGCTACCGTTGCCATGCAGCCTATCGAAGAGAGCATCACGCTTACCGGTGAGGTAGAAAGCAATTCAGACAGGACCGTCCCGTTTGTCAGCCTGGTAGACGGTGTGGTAACCCAGACGTTCTTCTCACTGGGCGACCATGTCTCCAAAGGCCAGGTGCTGGCCAGCGTGAAAAGTGTTTCCCTGAATGAAATGCAGGATGATACCCAGACCCTGGAAGCCCAGCTTGCCGTGGCCAAAAGAAAGCTGGCCTCGGTGGAAGCGATGTTCAAAGATGATATCGCATCCCGGAAAGACCTGGAAGAAGCACGGTCTGAAGTGCAGATCCTGAGATCCAACATTTCCAAGACCCAAAAGAACATGAAGCTGTATTCGGCCGGGAAAAGCGATTTCCTCATCAAGTCGCCCGCAGACGGATACGTCATCGAAAAAAACATTTCCAACGGAATGCCGGTTTCGGCGGGCGGCGACAAACTTTTCACCATATCCAACCTGGATAAGGTCTGGGTGATGGCGAATGTCTATGCCACGAATATGCGCCATATTTATGTCAACCAGCCCGCAGTCATCAAAACACTGGCGTATCCCGACGAAAGCTTTACCGGGAAAATCGATGCATTATCACAGGTTTTCAATGAAAACGAAAGGGTCTTAAAGGCTAAGATCGTGATGGATAACAACAACATGAAGCTCCGCCCGGGGATGTCCGCGGACATTGTACTGCCCATCAATTCACAGAATGTAAGCGCCCTCGCCGTCCCGACCAAGGCCCTGATTTTCGACAACAATCAAAGCTATGTACTGGTCTACAAACAGGACTGTGACCTGGAAGTGCGGCACGTTACCGAAATCGTTTCAAACAATACTGTCACATATGTAGAAGGCTCACTGAAAGAGGGTGAACGCGTCGTAGCGACCAACGGCCTCATCATCTATGAAAACCTGAAAAACAAAACCGTTAATCCTACCAAATAATGCAAAAATTCGTTCAGAATATTGTCTCCTTCTCACTGAAAAATTCCCTGATTGTCCTTCTGGGAACTTTTCTGCTGTTGGCCGGGGGCATCTATTCTTACATCCATACGCCCATCGAGGCCTTTCCGGATGTCACCAATACCCGGGTGCGGGTCATTACCCAGTGGCCGGGAAGAAGTGCCGAGGAAATAGAAAAATTTGTCACCCTGCCCATCTCCAAAGAGATGAACACCATCCCGAGCAAAGCTTCGGTGCGTTCCATTTCGTTATTCGGGCTGTCTGTGGTTACGGTGACGTTTGATGACCATGTTGATGATTTTTATGCCCAGCAATACGCGTCCAACCGGCTTGGCAATGTAGACCTGCCCAATGGTGCCGATTTCAGCATCGAGCCTCCGTCCGGGGCCACCGGGGAAATTTACCGCTACATCATCAAAAGCAAGCTGCCGATCAAAGAAGTGACTTCCATCCAGGACTGGGTGATTGAAAGGGAGCTGCTGGCGGTTCCCGGCGTCGCGGACATCGTGAGCTTTGGTGGGGAGGAAAAGATCTATGAGATCAGGATCAATCCCACAGAGCTCCAGAATTACGACCTCTCCCCTCTTGATGTGTACGAAGCGGTATCAAGGAGCAACGTGAATGTCGGGGGCGATGTGGTTTCCAAGGGCGACCAGGCCTATGTGGTCCGTGGGATCGGTCTTCTGGAAAGCAAAGCAGACATTGAAAATATACAGATTGAAGTCAAGGGTTCCACGCCGATCCTGGTGAAGCATATTGCGGAAGTAAAAGTTTCGGCCAAGCCGAGATTAGGCCAGGTGGGCTACAACAAAGAGGATGATGTGGTTCAGGGGATCGTGATTATGCTCCGTGGGGAAAATCCGAGTGATGTGATCGCCAGGCTGAAAGACCGGATTGCCGAACTTAACGGAGGAGAGCTTCCTGGAGACGTCAAGATCGTTCCGATCATTGACCGTACGGAACTGGTGAACACGACCGTGCATACCGTAACCAAAAACCTGATCGAGGGAATCATCCTGGTGTCCATCATCGTTTTCATCTTCCTGTACAACTGGAGGACGACCTTTATTGTGGCGTCGGTGATTCCGCTGGCTTTTCTTTTCGCCATCATCATGCTGAAAATACAGGGACTGCCGGCCAACCTCATCTCCATGGGCGCGTTGGATTTCGGGCTTCTGCTTGAAGGAACCTTAGTCATCGTAGAGCACGTCTTCGTCGCGTTGGAACATAAAGCCAAGAAGGTCGGCCTCGAACGGTTCAACCGGATGTCGAAGCTGGGGATCATCAAAAAAAGTGCGGGAAGCGTCGCCAGCTACATCTTCTTTGCCCTGCTGATCCTGATCGTTGCGCTGATGCCTATTTTCTCTTTCCAGAAAGTGGAAGGAAAAATGTTTTCGCCGCTCGCATTTACCTTAGGGTACGCCCTGCTGGGATCACTGATCCTGAGCCTGACGTATGTTCCGGCGATGTGCAAGCTTTTGCTGACCAAAAATATTGAAGAGAAAGAAAACGTGATTTCCCGTTTTTTCAGGGTGAATGTTTATCGGTTATATACCTTTGCAGACCGTCATAAGAAAGCATTCATGATCGGATTCGGTGTTTTGCTGGTGATCTGCGGCCTTAAGTTTTCCAACTACGGCTCGGAATTCCTGCCTAAGCTGAACGAAGGCGCGATCTATGTGCGGGCTACCCTTCCGAACAGCGTCAACCTCGACGAATCCGTGAGGCTGACCAAGGAAATGAAAAAGACCCTGGAAAATTATGATGAGGTGAAATTCGTCATGACCCAGACCGGCCGTCCTAATGACGGAACCGACCCTACCGGATTTTTCAATATCGAATTCAACATCCAGCTCAAACCGGAAGGTGACTGGAAAAATAAAGGTTCCAAAGAAGACCTGCTGGAAAAAATGCGGGTTTCACTGGAGAAATACCCAGGAATCAATTTCGGTTTCAGTCAGCCCATCCAGGATAATGTGGAGGAATATGTCGCCGGTGTAAAAGCACCCCTGGTGATCAAGATTTTCGGTAACGACCTTTTCGAGCTGGAAGATTATGCCAATCAAGTGGCCAATTCCATTAAAACGGTGCCGGGAATTTCGGACGTGAATGTTTTCAAAAACATCGGGCTGCCGGAACTGAGGATCCAGCTGCACGACTCCAAGATGGCTAAATACGGGATTTCCACCGCAGACGCCCAGGCGGTGATTGAAATGACCATCGGCGGCCAGGCGGCCACCAAATTTTATGAGGAAGAACGAATGTTTGATGTTACGCTCCGTTTCGAAAAACAATACCGGGACAATCCGGAAAAAATAGGCAACATCCTGATTCCGACGAAAGACAGTAAAAAAGTCCCGCTGAAGGAAATCGCCACCATCGATTACCATACAGGCCCATCCTTCATCTACCGTGAAGGCAGCAGCCGGTATATCGGTGTCGGGTTCAATATCGAAGGCCGTGATCTGGGAAGTACGATTGAAGATGCGAAGGCCAAAGTCGCCAAGGACGTCCATATCCCCAAAAAGCACAAGATGACCTGGGCCGGTGAATTCGAGAGTAAGGAAAGAGCTGCGAAACAGCTGATGATGGTGGTTCCCGTATCGCTGATCCTGATCCTGATGCTGCTTTATTTCAACTTCGGGAATATGAAAGACACGCTGATCTCGTCGGTCACTCTGGCCTTTGCGTTCATCGGCGGGTTTTTATCCCTCTGGTTTACCGGGACTATTTTCGGGATTTCCGCCGGTATCGGCTTTATCATCCTCTTCGGGGTGGCTACTATTGACGGTATCGTGCTGATCGGTGTGATGAAAGAAAACCTTCAACAGAAAATGCCGTTGAAAAAAGCGATTTCGGAAGGGGTTAAAAGCAGGATCCGCCCGGTGGTGATGATCGCCCTGATGGGTTCTATGGGACTTTTCCCAGCAGCGATCTCCAACGGGATGGGATCTGAGATCCAGAAACCTCTGGCTATTATGATTGTCGGCGGACTAATCATCTGTATGGTCCTTTCGTTTACAATCCTACCGCTGGTGTTTTATTTTGCCTACCGGAAGAAGTATGCCAGCTGACAAACTTGCCTTTTCTTTACTTTTTCTATGCCGGATGCCTTATGTATCCGGCTTTTTTATGCATTTAACCGATTTTTTTAAGTTCACATTCAGATAGCACGCCTACGGCGTGCTTTGATCATAAAAATTGGTTAGTGCTACACAGATGATGTTCTTACGGAATATTATTTTGAACACCATTACGTTTAATACATTGATATAATATCCATTAATATATCCTGCACATTTAGGCAAAAGGCTTTTTTAAATATGGCTGAAAGATAATCTCCAGCAAATGATTTTGCTGAATCATGCTCATTCAGAATACCCAAATGATGCCGCCTAAAGACAGACGGCACCATTTTTTGATACTTTTGCATTGTACGTAATAAAAGTAAATATACTGACCTTGAAGTTTCCGGCTACAGCAGTTCAAAGTTTTTCCCTAAATGTTCTTCTATCACAAAAAAAGGATCTTCCGTAAGGGTATGTGCCCTCATATCAATAAGGCTTACCTTGCTCATCATACGAAGCATAATCCTTCTTTCACAGGTATTTTCCACTCCGTTGATATTCCTGACCCCTGCCTTGAAAGCAGATCTTCCGTGAGCACATAAATGATTGTTAACCAGTATCACATCTCCTGCCTGCGGAGTAAATCCCGAATAAATCAGATGCCGTGCCTCTTCCCAGAATTCAGTCAGGTGATGATGGGCTTCTTCAGTCTGTCTGATCCCCGGATTGAACAACTGTTCCGCCGCATCAAATCTCATGAACGGAAGCTGATGATTACCGTATAAAACCGAGTCCAGGGCATTTTCTTCATCTTCACTGATTTCCAGATTGGCATCTTTAGGGATTTTGTACATCTTGTCAAAAAGAGCCTTATGTCTTTTTCCGATCGATTCATGTGAACGGATAGAATACAAGGTTGAGGGAACCTGCTCTTCATTTCTGATATACATGAAGCTTAAAAAATCAGCCTGATGTTTCAGGAATGCGTCTTCTGTGTGCACATACAGATCTGTTGAAGACCCTGATCCCGTCTGTGTTTCCCTCATTTTCTCGTCGGGAATGATGGCATGAATCAGCCCTCCTCCTTTCCGTTGCGAATAATACTGCACAGGTTTCGAGGGCAGTGCCCCGTGAATTAAGGCACAGGCAAAACCGTACAGATTAAATTTCGAGTAATCTGCTGACTGCCAGTTAGGCGGTGTGGAACCGATACTTTCCTGATCGACATCCATCAGCCCTTTGAAGATTAAAGCTCCGTATTGGGTTTCAGAAAAATCACTGGAAAAATCAGCGGCTGTATTTAAAATCCTTTCGGGTAAAAAATAAGAGGAAAGCTGATGAATCTGCTTTATGAATTCACGGTTTTCATAGTCTCCGTATTTTTTCTGGAGATGCTTCGCCGCGTCTCTGATCATTTTCAGTTCCTGCGAAGTAATTTCAATCACTTCCGGAAGCACTGTTACCTGAGTTTTTGGGGTCTCTTTTAAAATTTCTGTAAAATTCATAGGAAATAAATTTGGCGTTTGATAATAATTAATATATTTGTTTTTAATTATTCTAAATAACAATAGCGAATTCAAATTTAGGAATAATTTATCAACCACCAAATAAAATATACAAAAAATTAAAACTTAAAAAACTGATTACCAAATCACTATACTTCCATGTAGGGAATAACAGGCCCTATTTCTATTTTACAACATCACTCTATAAGAACTTTATGAATAACAATATAACATCCCCGGGAGCGCTAACCGACGCTGTTTTATCTCAGGATTTGGGGAATTTTGAAAATATCTTTCATCCCGGCAATTATCATCATTACAGAAATGCTATCAATGCAACGGCCGATCTTGTCCAGGAATTCCTGTACAGAAATACCCAACCGTTCAGCGGCATAGAAGCCAAAGAAATGAAAGGAAAAGTGCAGGAAATTGATCTCAATCAAAAACTTTCCAGCTACCACGAGCTTCTTTCCGAGGTAGATGATATTTATGTAAAGCATGCCACGGCTTTCCACCTGCCCCAATATGTGGCACATCTTAACTGTCCTGTTGTGATTCCGGCTCTGGCGGGAGAAATCCTGGTCAGCGCCATCAATTCTTCCCAGGACACTTACGATCAGAGTGCAGGAGGCACTTTCATGGAAAGAAAACTTATTGACTGGACAGCTGACCAGATTGGCTATGACCTGAATGACAGTGACGGAGTTTTCACTGCAGGAGGTTCACAGAGCAACTTAATGGGCCTCGTCATGATGCGTGACTGTTTTTCACAGAAAAGGTACCACCACAACATTAAAGCGGACGGCTTACCGCCGGAAGCGGACCGGTTCAGAATATTTGTTTCTGATAAATCCCATTTCAGCAATCTGAAAAATGCTTCCATCATGGGATTGGGTGAGAAATCCATTGTAAAAGTACCAACCGATGAGAGGTTCCGCATGGATATTTCTTTACTGAAGAAATACATGAAAAGAGAAGAACAGATGGGCAATATCCCTATCGGCATTGTCGCCACGGCAGGCACAACAGATTTCGGGAATGTTGATCCCTTAGACGATATTGCCGATATCGCAGAACAATACCAGATATGGATGCATGTAGATGCGGCATATGGCTGTGCGCTATTATTAAGCGAAAAATACCGTTATCTCCTGAACGGCATTGAAAGAGCCGACTCCGTAACGGTTGATTACCATAAATCTTTTTTCCAGCCGATCAGCAGCAGTGCTTTTATCGTAAAAAACAAAAGAGAGCTGCTTATTCTTAAGCATCACGCAGATTATCTTAATCCAAAAGAAATGGATGAAGAAGAGATCCCTGCTCAGATCAACAAATCCATTACTCAGAGTACCCGCCGGTTTGATGCCCTAAAACTATGGTTCACCTTAAGAATAATGGGCAAAGAGCAATTGGCAGAATATACCGATACCGTTATTGATCTCACTAAAGATACCGCCTTAATCATTTCTGAAGATCCTGATTTTGAACTCCTTTCCGATTCGGACCTGAGCGTGCTCGTTTTCCGGTATGCCAGACCGGACATTGCCGATACCGATGCGCTGAACCAGTTCATCAAGATGAAGCTGTTTTACAGCGGAGAAATCATGGTGGCCAGTACCCGAGTTAATGGAAACTTCTACCTGAAATTCACTTTGTTAAATCCAATCACAACCACAGAAGACATCCGTCAAATCCTCACTAAAATCAAACTCCATGGAAAAGACTTTAGTCCAGAAAAATAATACCAGAAGAAGAGCCCAGGAAATCACCCTCAGGATATTGCTCAACGGAATGCTGAGAGAGCTGGGAAACGGAAAGTTTTACCAGGGCGTTCCGAAATATGATCCTTTAACAGCCCGGGCTCTTGAACAAAGCAGCTATTCCCTTCATATGAGATTTGAGATGAAGAAAGGCGGAGTGTTCCTGTTCGCCCCCATTTCATACCGGTCTGCTAGTGCTTTTCATGACTATGATTTCCCGGTATGGGTGGTTGACCATAAGAATAATAAAGCTTTTGAAGTCCATCCGGAAGAACTGCCTGGAATGATTTACAGAGAGTTTTGCGATACTTTTAATGTAGAGGGAGCAGAACGTTTTACCGAAAGGATCAGAAGCAGTGTAAGAAATCTTCAGCTCACCTCAGCAGCGATTTCGGAAAGGCAGAAACCAATCGGCTATTCATTTCTTGAATCGGAACAGATGCTTCCTGCCGGTCATAACCTTCATCCTTTCACCAAATCAAGAATGGGATTCTCCGAAGAAGAACAAGAGCAGTATGCTCCTGAGTTTGAGAACGGTTTCCAGCTGGATTATTTCCTGATCCACAAAGAGTGTATTTCCGAACAATCTCTTCCCGGAACCTCTGCCAAAGAGATTTTCGCCACACTGGCTTCTGTCCCGGAAAAATATGACTTCGACCATATCGCTGATTACTATATCGTTCCCTGCCATCCCTGGGAAGCACAATATCTGATGTCAACGGAAGAATATCCGGAAATGATAGGATCCGGAAAAGTAATCCACATCGGTCAACTGGGAGAGGAATTTTATGCGACCTCATCGATCCGGACGCTGTACAGCCCTACGTTCAACTGGATGCTGAAATTCTCCCTGCACGTTTTGATGACAGGATCCGTAAGGACCAATAGCCTGAAAGACCTCAGAAGAGGATATGCTTCTTCCGTCTGGTGGAATGACAGGAAGGAGGCCTTTGAAAAGAAGTTCCCGAACTTTAAACTGCTCTCCGAGCCTTCTACCCTGAGCGTTTATTTTAACGAACACAATATTGACAGCTTTAACATCTTAATCCGTGAAAACCCTTTTTCGGCTCAGGATAAAGTGCTTTTACTGGCAAGATTATGTCAGGATGAATTGACCGGCCAGGATCAGTTTGCTGCTTATTTCTTCAGAAATCTTGCTGAAACGTTAGGGATAACACCGGAAGAGGCTGTTATTACCTGGTTTACACGGTATATTCAGCTGCTCCTTTCTCCTTTCAATACTCTGTTTAAAGAATTCGGGATGGCTCCGGAAGTCCATCAGCAGAATATTCTTATCCAGCTGAATGATGATTACCTTCCCCAGACCATTTACATACGGGACGGACAAGGGTATCTTCTACGGGAGAGCTTTAAAGCAAATTATAAAAAATCAGTAGAAAAATGTCCTGAAATCGAAGAGCTTTTCATCCGGGACAGCCGCCTTCTGGATATCATTTCCCATCATTTGCTGGTCAGTAATTTTGCAGCATTAATATCTTCATTAGGCAAGACAGGACTGATCAGGGAACAGGGACTGATCCATATCCTGTATGCTGAATTTGCCCGTCTTCATGAGTCTGATCCTTCTGATTTTACGGATTATGCCTTACACCAGCGCTATTGGGCTGTAAAATCGAATCTCCGGTCCGCTATTCTTGATGTTGACGGAGGGATTAACGCCTCTTCCATTTCTTACGCCAAAGTTCCCAATCTTCTTCACAGGCATTTCTTTTCGGAGCAACTGATCCACCCTGAAGGGACAAACATTTTCTTTAAACGGTATTTCACCAAGGAAGACGTCACAATGAGCATGAGGTCCATTGATCTGGACCATGACCTGGAAATGCTTCATGAATGGTTCAACAGGGAACATGCCATAAAAATCTGGCAGATGAACTGGCCCATTGATGAGCTTGAAACCTATTACCGGTTAATGCTGCCCGGTGATGAAGCCCACAGCTATATTATAGCCGGTAATGATGAACCCAGCTGTAATATTGAAGTGTACTGGGCATGCCAGGATATGGTCGGGGATTATTACGAAGTGCTGCCGACGGACTACGGAACCCATCAATTCATAGCACCTACCGATCCGAAGAAAAAATACGTATCGCCCTCTACACAATCTATGGTAGATTATGTATTTGCACAGCCGGAAGTAGGAAAAATGGTCGGTGAAGGATCTGTAGATTCACTTGCTTCCATGATGAATAAAGCACATGTAGGCTTCAAAGTGGATAAAGTCATTGAAATGCCCCACAAAAAAGCCAACCTTAATTTCTGTTACCGGGAATGGTACTGGGAAAAATTTCCACACAATAAAAATATAGCAATCACTACAAACACCACCAATAATGAATCATGAACCCATTTATAATGTCATCGGCATTGGGATAGGACCATTCAATCTGGGATTAGCTGCCTTATGCGATCCCATTCCGGAATTAAAGACCCTCTTTCTGGATCAGAAAGACGGTTTCAACTGGCATCCCGGGCTGATGATCGACCATGTTACCCTACAGACCCCATTTTTATGTGACTGTGTTTCCATGGCAGATCCTACCAACCGTCTAAGTTTACTGAACTATTTAAAAATAACGGGAAGGCTGTACAAATTTTTTATCCGCGAGAATTTCTTCATCCCGAGAAAAGAGTACAACTGCTACTGCCAATGGGTTATTGATCAGCTTCCCCAATGCCGGTTTTCAACCCAGGTTTTGGATATCCGGTTTGAAGACGGCCTTTATCTGGTCACAGCAATCCATACCAAAACAAAAGAAGAGACAGTCTTCAGGACGGAACGCCTGGTTTTAGGAACCGGGACACAGCCTCATATTCCTTCATTCATTCCTAAGGATGATCCGCGCATCCTGCATACCGGCAGCTACCTGTACTGTAAAGAAGAGCTTCTTTCAAAAGGCCGTAAAATTGCGGTGATCGGTTCAGGGCAAAGTGCAGCAGAAGTTTTTTATGACCTTCTCCAGAACCGGTCTATGGATACGGAGCTCGGATGGTATTCAAGGCCGGACAGGTTTTTCCCGATGGAATATTCCAAACTGACGCTGGAACTTACTTCTCCTGATTATGTGGATTATTTTTACAACAGAAACCCTCAGGCGAAAAAAGTTATTTTAAATAAGCAGCAAAGCCAGTTTAAAGGAATCAACTATGATCTCATCAATGATATTTATGATTTTATGTATGATCTCAATATCGATAATGCTGACCCGAACCTTAAGATCATCCCCAACAGCCAGCTCAAACGGGTCGACAACAGCAGTGATCACCTTATCCATCTTGAATTCACCCAGCTGGAGCAGGAAATCCCTTACGAGCAGCAGGCAGATTTCCTGATCCTCGGAACCGGATACCGTTACCATGAGCCTGCATTTTTAGAGAATATTCAATCCAGAATTAAAAGGGATGCCAACGGATTGTTTGATGTCAACAGAAATTATTCCATAGACCATAATGGTGGAGAAATCTATGTTCTCCATGCTGAAGTACACACCCACAGTTACATTTCTACCGACCTCGGAATGGCTGCTTACCGTAATTCCTTTATCATTAATGATATCCTGGGAAAGGAATATTACCCTATGGAGAAAAAAATTGCTTTCCAGGATTTTGATGTAGAAAAATATGCTCAGATACCCACCACCCAAATCTAACAGAACAATGAATACTACCCTAAAAAAAACCATAAGCAAAGAAAACTGGCAACAGGCCAATAGAAGTTTAATGGCAAAAACAATTGCAGAACTCATGCATGAAGAACTTCTGAAACCCGTCTTTTCCTACGAGGATGAAGCCGGATATTCTGTTTTTACCATAGCAACAGGTTTTGAAAATATCAGCTACCGCTTCAGAGGACAGGAAAGAATGATGGATTATTGGCATATTGATAAAGACAGCATTACAAAAACTGAAAACGGAGACCCAGACTCTGTCATTGAAGTAGCTGATTTCTTCAGAGAAATGCAGGCCGTATTTGACCTCGACCCGAATACGCTAGCCAGGTATACAGAAGAACTGCTCCATACTTTATACTGTGATGCTTTGATTTTATCCAGAGGGATCATTTCGTCAAGAGACCTGGCAGTGGCCGATTACCAGACGGTTGAGCACAGTATGACAGGGCATCCGTGGGTGATCGTCAACAAAAGCAGGCTTGGATTTTCGCCCCGTGATTTTAAAACCTTTGCTCCTGAAGCCCGAGAAAACCTGAAGGTCATCTGGCTGGCTTCACATCGCAGCAGAGCAACATTCCAGGCACTGGAACATATCGACAAAGAAGAATTCTATCGTTCGGAGATGGGTGATGATGTATACAAAAGCTTTGTAAAAAAACTGGCTGATGAGGGAAAAACCATTGATGATTATCTTTTCATTCCTGTCCATCCCTGGCAATGGGAGCATAAGCTTCAAATTCATTTTGCGGGAGATATTGCTTCCGGACTACTGGTTAATCTCGGTGAAGGAAATGATGTTTACAGCCCGCAGCAAAGTATCCGTACCTTGTTCAATACAGACCATCCTGAAAAAAGATACCTGAAAACTGCCGTTTCTATTCTGAGCACCGGAAATATCAGAGGACTGTCTCCCAGACAGATGAAAATAGCGCCGTCCATCACGGAATGGGTGAAAAGCCTGATCAGGGATGATGCATATCTGGAAGCCAAAGGAACCCTATTTTTAGGAGAGGAAGCTTCAGTCACATACCTGCATCCGCAATATGCATCCATAGACCAGGTACCCTATCAGTATAATGAGTTTCTTGGTGCTTTATGGCGTGAGAGCGCTGAAAATTACCTTCAAGAAGATGAAGAAATGGTCACGATGGCCTCGTTGCTGTATGTAGATGATCACGGGATTCCTTTGGTACAGGCTTTTGCAGAAAAAGCGGGAATAAGCATGAAAGAATGGCTGAAAAGCTATCTTGACGCTTACCTTACTCCCCTGCTTCATATCTATTACACCCATTCACTCTGTGTCACTCCGCATGGGGAGAACATTATGATTGTCCTGAAAAACGGGATCCCGCATAGGATCGTCATCAAAGATTTCGTAGATGATATCGTGCTTACCAAAGAAGCCAGGGAAAAGCTTCCCGCGCACCTTGCCGATGGGCTTATCCAGTCTTCTAATAAAGACAATATACCGCTTTTTATCTTACTGGGGGTTTTTGATGCTTTCTTCAGATACCTTTCAGACATACTCCATACCTATTCCCATGTGAAAGAGCAGACTTTCTGGACGCTTGTTCACCATTGTGTGGAACAGTATAAAGCAGAAAATGCCCACCTGCAGGAACGGTATGAAAAATATGACCTGTATGTCCCTGAATTCAAAAGGTTTTACATCAATAGCCTCCGACTGAAAAACAATGGTTACAGCGAGAATAAGGCATTTGCCATCCCAAGGAAAGACGGCGCACTGCCGAATCCTCTATATCAGATTGCCAGTAAAAACCCGGTGTCTGTATGATGAGGAAATTCCTGAATACTTTAAAAGAAGGATCGGTTTTTACTTACGGGGCTCTGGCCGGAAAAAGAACTGAGCTGACCTCCGGAAGCATTAATCGTTCCCTCTTTAGTCTGGCAATTCCCATGATGATGGAACTGGTTATGGAGTCCGTATTCGTGAGCGTTAACCTTTTGATCATCGCTAAATTGGGCGATAAAGTCCTTGGGCTGGTCGGAATTACGGACAGCTACATCAATTTTGCGTATGCCATTGCCGTAGGTATCGGTATTGCAGCAGCAACCTTAACCGCAAGAAGAGCGGGTGAAAAAGACCATGAAGGAATGGCAGGAACAGCACAATATATCATTGTACTGGCTTTGTTTTTTGCCGTTTTGATCGGTGGGCTGTCATGTTTATTCTCGTCTGATATTGTGAATTTTCTGGGATTAAACAGCAACAGCGTACCTGACGGATTGTTGTTTTCAAAGTTGGTTTTCCTGAGCATAGGGCTTATCATTATCCGGCTTTCTGTTAATGGACTGTTCCGTGGAGCAGGTGATGCAGACATTGCCATGAAATCTCTCTGGATCTGCCATATTTCCAATATCGTCTTTGCCGTTGTCCTTGTTTTCGGGCTGGGCTTTATACCAGCTTTCGGATTGATGGGGCTGGCTTATGCTGCCTTGCTGTCCAGATTCATTGGTGTTTTGTATCAGGTATACATCTTCCTGTCAGGAAAGACCAGTATCCGCATTATGACTCCTTTTCAATGGGATTTTCCTTTGATGAAGAAGATTATGAAAATTGCTTTCGGAGGGCTGGTACAATACATCATCCCTACATCAAGCTGGCTGATTATGGTTAAAATCATTGCCACTTTCGGGACCACCGCTCTTGCCGGATACATCATTGCCCAGCGCATTGCTTCAGTGGCAACAATGCCTGCCTGGGGAATCGGGAATGCAGCGGGTATTCTTACCGGGCAGAATTTAGGCGCCGGGAATTCAGAACGGGCGGAAAAAACCGTTTGGCGTGCAGGAACCATCAACATGACGTATCTGATTGCCGTAGCCTTATTCTGGCAGGTTGCTGCCGGATATGTAGTACAGTTCTTTACTACAGAAACGGAAGTGGCCGGATATGCCGTACAATATATTCACGTGGTTTCCATGGCTTACCTGCTGTTGGGTTTTACCATGGTGATCAGCCGCGCATTGAATGCTGCCGGAAATATTATGCAGGTAACCCTGCTCTACATCATCATGTTTTATGTCATTCAGCTTCCTATGGCTTATATCCTGGGTGTAAGGCTGCAATGGGAACTGAAAGGAATCTTTGCCGCCATCGTTTCTTCGGAGATTGTACTGGCTGTATTATTCCTGATGATTTTTAGAAACGGAAAATGGAAAACTATAAAAATATAATATGAATACCACAGAAGAATTTTATGACCTTATCGCGACTGCTATCGCAGTAAAAAAAGAAGTAATCACTGAAGACCTTACCTATCAGGGAATCCCGGAATGGGATTCTATGTCGCACCTCCTTATTGTAGAAGCTTTAGAGCAATATTATCAGGTTAAGTTTGACTTTAATGACATTATGGAAATGGGCACTGTAGGAAAGATCCGTGAAAAAATGAAAAAATACGAAGTCTTCGTAGAAAATTAATATCATGAAAATTTTAGAAAACATCATTGCCAATACAAGCCTCCTGTTTACGGAGGCTTCCAGCGGCAGGACCATTCCCGTAGGAAAGCTGTACCGGTCTTTGGGACTCAACCCCGTAGAAAAAGGGCTGCTGTTCCTCTATAATGACAATTTGCTGCACAGCATCGAAACACTGCTTAACTTTTACGGGACGGCACATACCATTGCTCTGCTGGGACAAAAACTACATCCGGATTTTAAAAACCGGCTGGAGGGTGAATACCGTCCGAAATACATCTTTGATCCTCAAAGACATGACATTGAGGGGTACACGCTGAAAGAATTTTCAGATACGATTAAGATCTTTATGAAGGACGATTACAGGTATGAAACCAAAATTAATCCTGAAATTAAAATCCTCCTGAGCACTTCCGGAACAACGGGGACACCGAAACTGGTGAAGCTGTCGGATGAAGGTCTCTATCAGAATACATTAAGCATTCTTGAATATATGCCGATCCTTGAATCTGATGTCGTTCCTTTGAATGTTCCCATCAATTTTGTGTATGGTTTCTCCATATTGACCACAAACTGCATGCGTGCCGGAAGAATCATATGCTCTGATAAAGACATCATGCAGAAAGAGTTTTGGGAAGACATGGACCGATATGGCTACAGCACTTTAGGCGGGGTCCCCTATCTGTATGAGAACCTGAACAGAATTGGATTTTTCAGGAAAGATTCTTCGAGTTTAAGATATTTAACCCATACAGGCGGCACCATCAATAATGAGCTCAGAAAAATCATTTTGTCTTACTGTAAGGAATACAATAAGGAATTCTTTGCTCAATACGGGCAGACTGAAGCCGGAGGAAGAATGGCATATCTTTCTACTCAAGGGCTTTTACATGAAGAAACCTCTATCGGGGTTCCGGTAAAGGGCGGAAATTTCACGATTGACGAAGAAACGGAAGAGCTGATTTTCTCTCATTCCAGTATTTTCGGAGGATATGCCGGTACGCTGGAGGACCTTGCGGATTATGATCAGAAACCTGTGCTGCACACCGGAGATACAGCCCGGAAGGATCAGGATGGGATCTACTACATCACGGGAAGAATAAAGCGCATTATCAAACTTTTCGGCATACGCCTTAACCTTGATGAGGTTGAGTTTATCCTTAAAAATGAACTGCAGGGAAGCACCTTTGCCTGCCTGAATGACAGGGATAAAAAAATTGTGGTGATGTATGATCATAAGGAAACAGATCCGCAGGCCATTAAAGATACCATCAAAAATAAACTGCACATCCATCCGCAATATGTACAGACAGAGTATATTGAATCATTCCCATTATCGCAGAACGGTAAAATCAACTACCCCCTTTTACAAAACCTACAACATGAAAATCCTTAAAATTATTGTATTCTTTTTCATATGGGCCATGTGTCCGCATAACCTTTCAGCACAGCAAACCGACCGTATTTATGGTAAAGTAATGTTGTCTGAGCAGGTACCGGTTAAAAATGCCATTTTAAGACTTATCAATACTTCATACCAGGCAAAAACCAATCATTCAGGGGAATACCATTTTGATAATGTACAGCCCGGTAATTATATGCTACAGGTTGTCCTCAATGATATTGAATTGATGCGTCAGACGATTACGGTTGAAAAAGATCAGGAAGAGATCGCACCCATTTATGTATCGGAAAAAAATAACCTTATTGAAGGCATTACCATCTACGGCTTCAGCAGGAACAAATTTCTGGATAAAGACAGTACATCGGTTTCTAAAATGCCCCTGAAAAACCTTGAAAATCCTCAGGCTTATACGAGTATCAATCAGCAGCTGATGAAAGAACAGCTTACGTACGATGTTTCGGAGGTACTGAAAAATGTCCCAGGAATGATCAAAATGCAGGGAAGCCCGGGAAGGGGATCAGGAGACGGCAGCTTTTATTACAGCCTCCGGGGTTTTCCCACCAGAGTTTCTATGGTAGACGGAGTGCCTGCCAATACCAACGGAGAAATAGATCCTTCGGATATTGAGCGTATCGAAGTGATCAAAGGGCCATCCGGTACTTTATACGGAGGTGCGGTAACTTCTTTCGGCGGGCTGATCAATGTCGTAACCAAAAAGCCTAAAGACTATTTCGGCGGAGAAGTTTCATACCTAATGGGAAGTTACAATCTGAACAGAGTAACAGCCGATGTGTACGGACCTGTTACAGATTCCAGGAAAACTTTATTCCGGCTGAATGCGGCTTATCAGTATCAGAACGGGTTCAGGGATTCAGAATTCAGAAAATCACTGTTTGTTGCCCCAACATTAAGTTATGAAGTCAACGACCGGTTGAAATTTGATTTAGGCGCGCAGATCTACAATTATGAGGGAACCAATACGCCTATTATTTTCCTGCCCAGGACGAGAGCTTATTTTGCGCATAATCCGGATGAGCTGGGATTCGACTGGAAGAAATCCTATTCCAATAATGACATCACGTTAAAGGCTCCGTCAATCAATGTGAAAGCTGAGGCCAATTATAAAATTTCCAGTCTTTGGAATTCCCAAACGCTGATTTCAAGGAACTACAGAAAAACGGAGGGACTCTACCAGTACCAGTTCATCAGGGGAAATACCAGCGATGCCATGCTGGAACGCAACCTGCAATGGCAGAACTCAGAGGCTTCCTCTACCAGTATCCAGCAGAACTTTAACGGAGAATTCAACATCGGAAAAATCAGAAATAAAGTGCTGTTAGGACTGGACTTCCTCAACCAGTCGCTGAATAATAACCACTCCCCTATTGTTGCCTATGATAACATCAATGGACAGACTTTACAGGGGTATGCAAACATTTCCCGGGATTTGGTTCTCCAGAAGATCCAAACCTCTGCAGCGCCCCTGGTAAGGAACAATACTTCTTCCAATCTCTACGGAGCTTATATTTCAAACGTAACGTATATTACCGACCGTTTAATTACTCTTTTAAGCGTACGTATGGATCATTATGAAAGCAAAGGACAGCTTAATTTTAATACAAACATCCGTACCGGAGAATTTAAACAGACAGCCTGGTCTCCAAAATTGGGATTGGTGTATCAGATTATCAAAGACCATTTATCTGCTTATGGAAATTATATGAATGGTTTTAGCTATGTAGCACCTGTTACCCAGCAGCTGCCTGATTACAGCGGAGATATGAAGCCGTTAATGGCCAATCAATGGGAATTAGGCGTGAAAGGAAACTTTTGGAGGAATAAAATTAATTTTACCATCGGGTACTATGATATCCTGGTTGACAATGTACAGAGAGGAGCCGGGGTCATCCGTGACGGAAAAGAATACAATATTACGGTTCAGGACGGAAAACAAAGGAGCAAAGGCATTGAGATAGAAACCATGATGAATCCTTTTCAGGGCCTCAATATCGTGGCCGGATATGCTTATAATGACAGCAAGTGGGAAAAGGCTGATGCTAATGTGGAAGGGCTCCGCCCGGAATCCGCAGGTCCGGCCCATGTGTTTAATTCCTGGATCAGCTATATTCTTCCTATAGAAGGGCTGAAAGGATTAGGGTTAGGCTTCGGGGTCAACCGCGTAGGTAAACAGATTACCGGCAATAAAGTGGTTACCGGTCAGTTTGTTTTTCCTGCCTACACTTTAATCAATGCTTCAGTTTCACTTGAAAAGGAAAGGTACAGGATCGGATTTAAAATGAATAACCTGGGGAATGCGCAGTACTTTGCCGGCCAGGGAGTGGTGGTAGCCCAGATGCCCCGGAATTTTGCAGCGGAAGTAAGTCTTAAATTTTAATGATGAAACTGAAACTCAGAAAGATTGCATACCAGTTACATGTATGGCTCGGACTCATGTCCGGGCTTATCATTGTTATCTTGGCATCAACAGGGTGTATACTGGCTTTTGAAGATGAGCTGAAACCACTCATCCATCCCCGGAGGTATTTTGTGGAACAAACAGGAACCAAGAAATTACCCCTTGCAGAGCTTAGCCTCAGGGCAGCAAAAGCACTTCCGGACAGCGTTACTATAAAAAGGGTTCAGATCTCCTCAGACCCTTCCAGGACCTACATATTCCGTACTTTGAAAATGAATAATGATGCGGCTACCTTTTTGGGAACGTATATCTATTACTACAGAGTATATGTGGATCCCTACTCCGGGGAAGTCCGGGAGGTGGAAGATGCCAAAAAAGATTTTTTTGAAATTGTGCTGAATCTTCACCGGAGGCTTTTGTTAGGAGAAAAAACAGGGAAAGCCATTACAGGATATTCTACGCTTATTTTCATGATGATATTACTTTCCGGACTGGTGATCTGGTATCCCAGGAAAATGAGTAAGGCCATGCTGAAGGGAATGTTTTTCATTAAAACATCCGCCAACTGGAAAAGAATCACTTATGATGTTCACAATGTTTTAGGATTCTATGCGGTCATCCCATTATTACTCATCTGTTATTCGGCACTGATATGGAGCTTTAAAGATGTGGATCATTGGGTGGAAAACACCTTGAACGGAGATATCGCCAAAGAGAAAAAAGCGGAAAGTAAAGTCCCTGAAGGAACATTTACCCGTCAGAAAGACATTTTAAACCTGGTAGGCAATAGAATGCTCAAAGATCTTCACGGCAGAAAATCAGCGCTGATCAGCTTTCCAAGGACCGAGGAAGGAACATACTATACTGAACTCACCACAGACAACAGGTACTATCGGAATATCAATTATAATTCCGACCAATATTCAGGAAAAGTCTTACAATATCGGTCCTATAAAGATCATAAGGGATCCGGCTCAGCATTAAGGGAGAAAAACTACGACTTACATACAGGAAGCATTCTCGGGACTCCGGGCAGGCTGATCTATTTTTTAGCAGCAATCATCGCAACATCGCTGCCCGTCACGGGTTTTATCATGTACCTGAACAAAAAGAAAAAGAAGCCTAAGAAGAAATCCAAAAGTTAAGGTTTGAAATAATTGATATGCCTTATCCGTTAATCGCCTTTTGCATGAGCAAACATATAATTCTAAAAAGATAAAATCACCCTTTTATGCAGGGATGCACCTTCTGTTCCGGACCTTTTTTAACTTTCAGGTTATCGTCAGTCTTATTTTTATGCAATAGCTCAGCATGATATTACTTTTTGTGACAGCTTGAATTCTTTACTGCCTAATGTTTTAATGCTGATGCATTATTTTTCTGACTTCTTTGCTTCCACAAAGCTCTAAGTGCCAAATAAAGAAAAGAAAGGTTAAAGGCCAGACAGATGATAATTAATGCATCAGCTTTCATCCGCAGTACAACCGAAATGAGATATAAAAATGCCGAAATCGGAACTGTGAGCATAAACGCCAGTAGAAACCTGAAAAACTGGATTCTGGCCTGATCAAAAGCATTGATAAAGTCGTAATAAAAGCCCAATATAGTAAAGCCTAAAAAAATAACTGCCATTGTCAGTAAACCTGTATTATCAATAATGTGCCAGTTGGCTGTTGTAATTATATCGGCTATATTTCCTAATACATTTTTGAAAATCAATACCTGTATCCCGAAGACGGCAAGCAGCACACCTATGTAAACGATCCAAAAAAAAGATTTTTTTGAGAGTTTTTCAGTTCCACCTTCTTTGTAGCTCTTAACAATGATTTTGCTAAACCGGGAAGGTCTGAAACTGTATATAACGATGAGGAAAAAATAAAATTCAAGCTGAAAAATGGTCAGTTGATAACCATTATTGGTGTTCCTGACCAAGCTTTCGTTAGGTGTCTGAATAATGAAAGAATAAAATAGCGAGCATACGGCATAGCACCTAAAAAAAAGGAAGTAGCAAAACAGGGCAATTGAGATTCTTTTTGCAATCATTGCTTTTACAAGGGTTTTCTAATGATAAAGATGGGTTAAAATTTCTTTAATCATTTTTTTTACTTTATAAACTTGTTTAAAGTGAGAACTTCACCTTTATTTTTCCTGTGAAAAGTTGCCTGTTCATAGATTAGGCTTTCCGTTTCATCACCAGAAATAAATTTTTAATCTGATTTGTTTATTTCGGATTCTAATTTCGACTAATTTTACTTCACATAAAATATTATTTGATAATTTTTGATAGGCATTTAAAATATTTTCAGCTTTTGGCAGACGAACGTTTAGAACGTTACGGCTGGTTCTTATTACCATCTTTGGACAACACAACATTGGATGATCATCTTTTAAATCGCCTTAAGCATTATCAGTTGGAAATACTGGGGCATCGGTATCTCCATCTTTTAGAAGATTACCTGGTTTAATAACCGATCCTTATTTCTATGGGCAGACCTGAGCATTGGGCCTGATAAATGGCAAAAACCCGGTATTTAATGTCACCAACGGAGATGTTTTCAGATGGAAATGGCTCTGGAACAGGAAAAGATAATCCCTGGCGATCAATACCTACCGTTTGAAGGATTAGCAGGCAGGAACTGGTCTGGGTTATAGGGAAGTTGAACGATACGGTTTCTTCAAAGATTCTCGCATGATTTCTTGACCGGTGAATGATACTTTTATATATTTGTCTATCACTATAAAAATAGTTTTAAAATGATCAGAAATAGATTCATCTTTTTCTTTTTTATCTCAGCTGTATTCTCATTTTCCGCACAGAAGCCCAGTGTCGTTGTTTTAGGAGTAGGACATTCGACACAGCTGATCAATGATAACCATCAGCCGGCAGTAATCAGGGCATTCATCGATAAGGTTAAGCCATCAGCAATCTGTATTGAACGCTCACCGGAAGAGTTTTCGCGCAACGACTTTTATGAATTCACCTATGAACAGCAATATACTGTGGTTCCCTACGCCAGGGAAAAAAACATACCGCTTTATCCCATTGACTGGCTTCCTTCTGAGACCGATACGGAATTAGGCTTTGGATTAAAAGACCTCGGTGTTCCGAGATTTGTAAGACAGAAGGAAGGATTTTTAGGGTTTACTGTATTTACGGAAAAATCCGACTTTGAAGACGACCTGTATTTTGCAGAAAAACAGGATTACATCAACCGTATAGCCTCCTGGTATACGAAACAGTCTGAAAAGACATCTTTGGATCTTCCCAGACGTTTGTTTTTGTACAGGACATTTTTGCAATCGAAGAGAATCCAGAAAGTGATTGAGAATTATTCTTCTGCCGATACGGTATTGGTAGTTATCGGTGCTTTTCACAAGCATGATATCGAGCAGAACCTTGCGGAACAGGGCTATACGATAGTCCAGCCTTCTGCATTCGGACGGCTCAGCCAACCGGATATAAAAGACCATTTCAGAAAACAGGATGCCTATGCGATCCTGTCATTTAACCTTTTGGGCATGCAGAGTCAACTCATGAAAATCAATAATACACTTGTTGATTACGCCATGGAACAGCTTGGAAATGACCAATCGAATGAACTGGAATTTTTCAGGATCAGAAAATCCGTTATATCAGGAAAGATATCACCGAAACAGGCACAGGCAATGTACCAGTCGCTGCTCAACAAGGCTGGCAGTGAAAACTGGACCTGGACCGGGGTTAAGGACAACAGCCGTATTGATTCCTACTTCGATCCGTTTGGGAACCTCTCATTGAAAGACAGGATACGGCTGGAGATAGCACGGGAATCTATCAAGCTTTCACAGCAGAAAGAGTTTAAAAGTCAGATTGATCTGATTGATCAGGGACTGACCTCTTATAAAAGATCAATGCTTCATTTCTACATTGAGAAATATTTAAAATAATCCAAGGTTAAAATGATAGTCAATACTTACCGCTACAAGTGAAATTAATGACTCTTCAGATAATCATAAAAATGGGTATAAAGCTGCAGGAATGAATCTCACAGCTCTATACCCAAATAAGATGTTTAAAATGATCCTGGATCATCATCTGTTTCGATCAGGCCACATACTCCCCTTCTTCATCCTTATGCCAGAAGGTAACCCGCTTGGCACTTACTTTTAACAAGCAGATTCCCGGTGTTTCAATACCTTCAGGAAACCACTGCTCAAGGCCGTCCACCCATTTTTCTTTCAAGGTTTCTTTATCTTTGACTACTGCTGCGGTTCCATAACACGCTATGAACAGCATATCGTCAGTCTGATAAACGAGACTTACTTTATTATCCTTCTTAATCTGGTCAACTTTGTTGCTGTCTTCGAATGTAAAAAACCAGGAATCCCCGTCGTATTCCACCTTACCGTTATTGCTCATCGGCCTGGAATGAGGAACCTGCCTTCCGTCTTGTGTAACCATCATGCAGAAGTCCAGGTCTTTCATTTTTTCTGCAATGGTTTTTAATGATGCTTTTTTCATTGTACTGTTTATATATGTGATTGGTGATTCAATGATAAAGTATTCTGTTATTCGTATACTACTGTGACGATCGAATACTGATATATACGCCTATACCCAAAGGCTATACAGTCTATGAAACCAAAAGGCGTACCGATACCATGAAAATGCCGGAACCTGGGATGTTTTTAACATCATGAATCCTGATTGAAAGGAACTGTTCTGAAGATATCCTTTGAATCACTGCCAAAATTACATTTAATACAGGTGTTGCCATAGGCAGAAAATCTGATCATCTTCCTCTTGATATACAAATCATGAGATCAATTTCATCGATGCGGACAGTATTATCCATAATGATTTGAGGATGAAGAGATAAAGGACAAAATCCTCTGTTTTCCCCATTTAACAGGTGTTTACGGCTAGACATAGACCTTAATTTGCCTATCTTTGCAAAAATTTTATACGCTTTTATAATGAGAAGAAATTTACTTCTGGTAACTCTGTTATCAGCAGGTTTTATTAACGCCCAGGTTGGGATAAATACTACCTCTCCCAGAACTACTTTGGACGTGGCTCCAAAAAATACGGATGGAACTACTGCTGAGGGTGTTATTGCTCCGAGGCTCACCGGAAATCAGCTATCAGCTGCGGATTCAAAATATACCGCGGCCCACGCAGGGGTTATTGTATATGTTACTTCAGTACCCTCACCTGTTACTGCTAAAACCGCTAATATCACCGCTCCCGGCTATTATTATTTTGACGGCAGCGTATGGCGCGGAATGGGTGCACAGAGCACCACCACGACGTTAAGTATAAGCTCTGTAATCGATCCCAATATCCTCGGTTATGTACCGAGCAATACCGCTACTGCCGGCAGCAATGCACCAGCTACAGTTAACGTTAATGGAATTACCGCTACACGTACGGGTATTACCAATTATAACGGTCACAGCTATGCTGCTTATTCTGCCGGCGGAGCCGGAATCACCTGGTATAATGCGTACAATGCAGCTAAAAATATGGGCGGCTACTTAGCTACTTTTACCACTGATGCAGAATGGCAACAGATTGAAACGAATCTTCTCAGTGCTGCAGCATTCGACACTCAGCAGGCATGGATAGGCTTTGCGAAATTTTCCTGGTTTGCCGGAGTCGCACTTACTCCTGATCCCGAAGAAAAATGGATTACAGGAGAACAGCCCTTACATGACTACAGTGCCGGAGGCACCAGCGCAGTGAGGAAATCCAACTGGTTTAACACGGGGGAACCTAACAATTCCGGCGGAACAGAAGGATTCGTCATTACTTTACAAAAGAACAGCGGCGGCACAAAAACATACGGCGGATATACCTCCACCCATACCTGGAATGATGTGGTCGCCAACTCAGCAAATACCACAGGATTTATCGTAGAATTTCAACAGTAGATCAAGATGAACAAATATCTATTATTACTGTCCTTTACAGGATGCAGTATAAGCCTTTCTGCGCAAATGGGAATAGGAACTTCTAATGTCATTTCCACTCTCCAGGTAGATGCTTTGAAAAATGACGGAACCACATCAGAAGGAATCGGAATACCGCGCCTGACCGGTGACCAGATCAAGAATGCCGGACCGAAATATTCGGCAGCACAGACCGGCGCTATCGTCTATGCCACCTCAATTCCAACGGCTTCCGATACCAAAACGGCTAATATCACATCGGCAGGATGTTATTATTTCGATGGCAGCATCTGGAGAAGCTTAGGTGCTGTGATCAACACTACGGTTCTGAGTTATTCAACATCAGTAGATTCCAATATTCTGGGTTATGTTCCCAGCAAGACGGCAACCGCATCATCAGCTCCTGCGACGCTTACGATCGGCAACAGTACCTATACGAAGCAGGGCAACATCAGCTATACCGTAAACGGGCATACGTATACCGCTTATTCCGGCAGTGCCGCCCTGAGCTGGTTTGATGCCTATAATGTTGCTAAAAACATGGGCGGGTACCTGGCTACTTTTACTACGGACACTGAATGGCAATATATCGAGCAGAACCTGTTAAGCAATAATACCGTTTTCGACAGCCAGAGGGCATGGATCGGATTTGTGAAATTTTCATGGGAAGCAGGATCAGCCCTGACTCCGGACCCGGAAGAGAAATGGATTACCGGCGAGCAGCCTTTACATGATTATAGTGAAGGAGGTCTTTCAGCCGTCAGGAAAATAAACTGGTTTGCCAGTACTGAGCCCAATAATGCCAATTCAGGCGAAGGCTTTGTACATACGTATGGAAAAAATGACAATTCTACTGTAGTAAAGAATGGCTACACTTCTATCCATCCGTGGAACGACCTTCCGGCTAATAATGGGAGCATCAATGGCTTTATTGTGGAATTCCAGCAGTAAAACATTTAAGTTTAATCCTGAAGCTAACCTGATTATCAGCAATCAACAAACTATTCCCCGGATTGACAGGTCCGGGGAATTTTCAGTACTTTAAAATCGGCTATCCGCATCGTAAGGATCAAAGGATACATTATTGAGTTGCTGATATCAATACTTTTACATCCCTGTTGGGCATGTTCATTTTCTGAATTTCCGATGGATCTTTTAGTATACTGAAAGTTTTGATTTTACCGTTCTTAACCCAATAAGAAAAGCGGTCCCAGGAGCATTCTTTATGATTGACCAATACCAGGATGTATTTTTTTTGCTTTTCCCAATCTTTAGTGTTTTCTATAAGTAATCTACCCTGTTCATAACTTATGTTTGTACCGATAATGGACGGTGTCATTCTTTTACCACAACTGCTGATACAAAGCAATCCTGCAATCAAAATAGGTCTGACCATATGTTTTTAAGTAAAGATAGCATAAGATTAAAAGTTCTCATTACGGAAAACCGTCTTATGACATGATAATGAAATATCCCAGCATTTGCAGAGATGTAATCAGTATGACAGTTGAAAAATGTAAGGACGGAAAACCGGTCGTAATTGTATTCGGTACGGGACATTGATGCTAATTTCTCAGCAATGGTTATCAGATAACAATTCCCTCAATCCGGATTCAAACAGCTTCGATCTGGATACAGCATTCGCTACGGTAATCCCCATCTTTGCCCTGTAACACGTAAATACAATATCATGCAGACAAACGAGAATAAAGTGGCACTGGTATCAGGTGCCAATACCGGAGTGGGTTTCCAGATTGCAAAAGCCCTTACAGACAATGGTTATACGGTCTACATAGGTTCCCGTGACCTGCAAAAAGGTCAGGCAGCCGTTGAAAAACTGAGTGGAAAAGCCATAGCTGTTCAGCTGGACATAACGAGCACCGAATCCATCGTCTCGGCAGTAAAGACGATAGAAAGTGAATATGGCTACCTTACATTACTGGTTAATAATGCAGCCGTTTCACATGCCGGTACATCCGGCCGGACCATGGAGGAAGTACTTGGAGCGCAGCGCGCCAGCATTGCATCCATCAGTGAGCTAAAAACGGTTTGGGACACGAATGTATTCGGAACCCTTGCATTGACGCAGGCATTTTTGCCGTTGCTGAAGCAGGCATCCAATGCACGTATTGTAACAGTTTCCAGTGCACTGGGATCTCTTACTGTCAACGCTAATCCGGAGAATCCGTACCGATCAAATTTTGACGCGGTTTATGGAGCTTCCAAGACTGCGCTGAACGGGATATTCCTTTCCCTTGCGATTGAGCTGGAACCTGCCAATATAAAGGTTCATCTTGTCAGCCCGGGATTTACGGCTACGGCACTCAACAATTTCCAGGGAACGGATTCCGTGGAAAAAGGTTCCAGGGAACCGATCAGAGTCGCTTTGGCGGAAGACCTTCCGACAGGAAGCTTTACCGGTCCTGAAGGGTTTAGCGGAAAAGATAACATCCTTCCCTGGTAATTTTTAATGAAGAAACCTACGACAGTGATGTTCGTAGGTTTTTTATACATTTATACCATGAAAAACAAAGAGGATAAACTGATACGCTTTATATCGATATCCCAAAGCCATCAGGCCTTCGGGCTTCCTGCACCGCAGCATCCGCTGATCAGCCTTGTACATTTCAATGAGGATAACCCTTTCAATACAGGGATGGCTCCTATTTATGACATCCTGAGCTTTTACAAAATAACGTTTATCACGAAAAATAGCGGCAGGCTGAAATACGGCCGGGATTACTATGATTATGATGAAGGCAGCATGCTGTTCCTGGCGCCTAACCAGCTGGTAGGAAGCACCGATTACAACAGTGAAACCTATTGCTACATTCTGCTGATCCATCCTGATTTCCTGCTGGGACACCCTTTAGCCCAAAAGATAAAGCAGTATGGCTATTTCTCTTATTCATCCAATGAGGCGCTGCATGTTTCAGATGCAGAAAAAGAAACTATCCTTTCCGTGTTCAGGATTATGGAAGAGGAACTGAACAGCCGCGTTGATGAGTTCAGCCAGGAAGTAGTGCTTGCGCAGATCGAACTTTTGCTGAGTTATGTCAACAGGTTCTACAAGCGCCAGTTCATTACCCGGAAGGTGGTTAACCATCATATTCTGGAAAAAGCCGAAACCATTCTTGATGAGTATATCAACAGTCTTAAAACGCTTCATCAGGGACTTCCGACCGTTCAATACCTGTCTGACCAGCTGAATATCTCGCCCGGCTATCTGAGCGATGTTTTGCGTTCGGTGATCGGCAAAAACACCCAGCAGTATATCCGGGAGAAGCTTACCGAACAGGCAAAGGTGAGACTGATGACCACCGGTCTGACCATCGGTGAAATAGCCTATGAACTGGGATTTGAACATCAGCAGTCCTTCAGCAAAATGTTTAAGGCTCAAACCGGCCTTTCACCGCTCGAGTTTAGGACTTCATTCAACTGAAAGCCTTAAATAATCTTCCGTTAAAGCTTTAGCTCATGCTATCCCTCATAGGAAAATCATAATACTATATGATCTAATTTTTATCTTTCAAATCTTTAGATATGGTCTTCTCAGCCGCTTTTGCATTCTGTTCCTGGGCTTCTTTTTCCCTGCGCTGTTGCCTCCTGGTCTTTTTCTCGGCACGTCTCTCCTGACGGATCACTTTGTTGGATTTTTTATTGTAGAGGGCATCAATAATTCCCTGGCCTGTCTTACTGAAAATTTTCACTTTCGGTTTTTCATGCGTTCCGGTAACCACAACAGGAAACCCTATGATCCCTCCGGGCAGGATTCCGACCCTGATCCTTAAATCCAGCAATCCGTTAAAACTGGTGGTACCACTTACCGTCGGCCTTAAAATAGAAACTTTAAAGGTAAATTTATCAACGTGAATCAGGTTGCTTTTAATGTGGGTTTCGATGTTCACCCCTTTCATATCGGGGTCATTAAATGCTTTTGCTCCGATGTTATCTCCGACGGCAGAGAGCATTTTCAGATTCTTAACCTCCACATCCCGGAGATTCACCACTCCTCCACCCTCCAGGGACGGATAAATAGGCTTCATGTTTTTATCGAAATCTCCTTTTAACTTGTAGTCTATGGATACAATACCCTTCACATTTTTTGCTGCGGTGGCCATTTCCCGGACCATATCAATTTCCTTATAGGCCCGCTGCACATCAAAATCCAGAACTTTCAGGGCGATATCGTAATTGGCAGTGATCGGAGATTCATCCTGGTAGCGTGCATCAATAGTCATCCTGCTTCCTACCACACCTAAAGAAGTGTTTTTAAGGTACACCTGCCCCCGGTCTACTGAGGCTAAACCGAAGACATTATTAAGCTTCAATCCTTTGAATTCAACCGTTTTTGCATCAGCTTCCAGAGAAACATCCAGGTTCTTCGGGACCATCACCACTCCGCTGCTTTTAGGATTCTCTACTTTGGCATAATCCACTTCTATGGACTTCTTGGAATTATCACCCTCTTTTAAAGCCATGAATTCATCGATCAGAATATACCTTGATTTCAGTTTGAACTTCCCGTGAAGCGTTCCTTTCCTTTCAATAAAGTAATTGATGGTATTTAAAAGATAGCCGTTTAACGCAAAATCCGACTGACCGTATGTCGTAATAAACTCCCTGAACCACATCTTCTCATTTTCAAACTGGAAGTTCCCTTCTTTGATGTAGAAGGATTTGGGAAGGTATTCTGTAGTGGCTTTTATATTTTTTAAAATCAGATTCCCTTTATTATCCAGTTTGTTATACTGGCCGGTCGTGGCATAACTCTGGCGGCCGTTCAGTGAGAGGTCAGCCATAATAAGGCCGTTGACATCAAAGCCTTTCTTTGCAAACACCTTATAAATTCTTCCTATGTTCAGCACGCCTTTCGCACGCACCTTGTACAGGACATCTTCAAAATTCTGAAGGTCTGCATTAACGAATACGGGATTTCCTTCAAAATCAAATGTAAACGGATTCAGCCGTACGCCTAAGCTCTTAAAGGTTCCGTCCGTGTTCGTAACATTCGCCATAATCTGGATATCCTTGATCGGATTAGGATAGTATTTGGTTTTCAGCCATCCGTTTTGTACATGAAGGTAGCCCTGGGTTTTCGGAAACAGTTTTTTATCCAGGCTGAACAATCCGTTGGCTTTGATGTTGGTATCCAACAGGCCTTTGATCTCCATGTTTTTCAGACCCAGGGCCTGGCTCAGGGTCTGTAAATTGACTGCCCCTTTCACATCGGCAAATACCTGCATTTCATTTAAGCCCTTAGTCCTTACTACCGCTTTGAAATTGTTGCTCTTCCCCAGATCAAAACTTAGATTTTTCAGGTCCAGCCCAAGCTGGTCTGTATTCAGGTCGGGAAAGTCTACATTCAGGTCCATATTGAAATTATTCATAGGAACCGGTGCTTTTCCGTTGGAAACAAAGCCATCTTTCACTAGCAGCCGGGCCTGTAACCGGGGCTTCAGTTTTTTAGGTTCGCTGAACCGGCCTTTAAGGCTGAAAAACAGATCGCTTTTCCCTTCAATCCTGGTATCTTTTGCCCAATCCATGTATTGCGGCGGCAGAACAGAAATCATATTACGGACGGTGGTCTTTTCCGAAGCTGCATTGATATCAAGATTATATCCGTCTTTCAGGACACTCACGAAACCGGTAAATTTCAGTGGCAGGTCATTAATTCTCAGCTCGTTCTTCCGCAGGACAAAAGTCAGTGCATTGGTATTGATCCTTGTAATCAGATCCGCATGCAGCGATTTTTGTTTTGCATAATACGTTCGGTTTAAGCTGAAATCAAGTTTATCAATATCAAGATAGGTAGTCAGGTCAAAGATGTCTTCGCTTAAACCGCCCTTCCCGGTATAGTTCAGGCCTTTGGCGTCCACCAGGACCCGGGCCGAATGGTCATTATATCTGACATTCCAGTTTCTCAGCTTGATCAGGTCCAGCTTTATGGAAGTACCTGTACCGGTTGTATCCTTTGGTTTTTCAGAAGGCTTTGCAACGTAAACATTGTAGTTGGCCTCTCCTTTGGAATTGACAAAAACATTTGCATAAGCATCGGTAACGTAGATCTCATCAATTTTAACCTGTCCGTTAAAGATCAGGTTTTTAAGGTTAATCCCCACAGCAACTTCGCGGGCCGACAATAACGTATCGTTCTGAAATGGTTTTGACCCTTTGAGCAGGAAATCATCCACAGAAACGGTGAGTGAAGGAAAATGCCTGAAAAATGTAAGGTGGCTTTTTTTATAGTCGAGCTTACCGGAAAGGTGTTTATTTGCAAATATTTTTACCTGCTCCGAGATGGTTCCCGGAAACAGCGCAGGGATAATAAACATCAAAAGAAGAATAGAACCTACTGCAATTCCTGTCCATTTCAGGATTTTTATAATGATCTTTTTAACTTCCATAGAATATTTTTTTACTATTTAGCTGATCATCATAAATTAAGCCACTTATGATATCAATCTGAGCAGCAGGTCACAGGCTGCCACAATCCATACTACGGAATACAAAAGCAATTTGCATTCAATCCTGCTCAAAAAATATCGGGGATTTCTGATGTACATGAGTATATGAAGCCCATCAGATATCGTATCCATCATGCTTCTTCCTGCCTAATTAAGTTCTACAGCATTGTTATTTTCTTTATACTCATCCTGTACTCTCCTGGTTCTCATCTTTTCATATTCCGCATCCGAATAAGAGCTTCCGTCAGGTAAAATGGTTGTAATGCTGGTAACACCATTTCTCTGCATGAGGTCCTTCAGTTTACTCAGCGGATCCCTGAGGTAATTTTCAACGGCTTTTTTATACTGCATTTCTGTAACAGGGATAAATTTAGACAAGCGGAATTTTATGCTTCTGAACTTTTCAATGCCTTTCAGCTCCCAGACATGTTGTTTTTTGGTGTCTTCGATCTTTACAATCAGGCCTGGAAGTCCGCCAAACTTATAAGGCCCTTCAGCAATGGGAATTTCCTCGGTAAACCAGGCATTATAGGTCCTGCCTCTGTATTCCATCGTCGCAAGCTGGCATTTTTTACCCTGTATTTCATTCGTTTCTGCCTGTATATGCCAGTTGTATGAAATGTGCTGAATGATTTTAAACCTTTCTCCGCCTAAAGTCTGATAGGTAACCACTTCATCCGACTGCCGGTTTTTCTGAATGATTCCTCTAACATTCTCTTTCGGGAAGGTGTTGGTAGAGACTGACCGGTTTGCAGAAGCAATGTCTGACTCATTGTTGCTTGCAATGGCCGAATCTCTTTTCGTTTTTCTCAGGCTGATGTAGGTTGATTCATTTTTGTCTACAAACAACCCCATCAGTTCAGTTTCAGTTTTATCCAGGTGCAAAGAATCCGGCCTGAAGGTATATTCATAGGTAAAAGAGTACTTTTGACTGCAAAAGAACAGGGGAAGTGAAATAATGAAGATAAAGATTATTTTTCTGATCATGGTATAGAGTTATTAAATTAAACATTCAGCAGGAATTCTGCTTTGAACGTCTCATGTATTAAAAAAAGCAGTCCGGCAGCCTGCTTCCCGGCTTATTTCAGGTTTATTTTAACCCCCTCAACTTCCTGATGTTTAAAACGTTCTGTTTTATCCATTGAACGGATATATCAAAAGGCTGTGCATTACCGGCAGATGCCGTATTGTGGCCCAATGCTGAAAACAGCGCATATTCAAAAGGTTTACCCTGAGCCTTGAATGAGTTCAATTGCTCAATGCACAGCGGGACGGGAATTTGTATATCTTTTTCTCCAAAAAGCCAAAGTCCCGGAATGGAAATATTTCTGAGCTCAGTTTTTGGGTCGGTTGCTGCAAACTGATACCTGTCCGGATCATTTTTAATGTGCTCACGGGCATCTGCGTCTGTATGGCTTTCCCAAAAATGACTGTCGCCATTGGTATAAAACTGAAATCGCAGTTGTTCTAACGTAGTAATGGTAGGGCAACTGAATAATACCATGAATTCTACCAGTGGGTTTTTGCCGGCCGTCATGGGAATGATCCATCCTGCCTGGCTGAAACCTACTAATCCGATGGGTATTTTTTTATCTTTCAAATAGGTCCAAAATATATTCACGGCAGCATCTGCATCATCAGACAACAGATTAAGATTTGCATGATCTATATTATTAGTACCCACCGACGGACCTACGTAGATACCTCCGGATGCCCCAACCCCGCGTTTATCATAGGTAAATACCGCAATACCTTCTTTAGCCAGGCGCTTGGCAAATTCCAGTTCTCTTTTTACCGGGTCTGACCCATGGACAATGACCACTGCTGCCAATGGGTTTTCAGGCTTTACCATTGAGCCGGCAAGCGTAATGCCCTGACTTTGAAACTTCACCTCCTGAATGGAAAGGTCTGTCGATTGTGAAAATGCATGTACCGGTAAGGCCGTCAGTAATGCCCAAAAATATAACTTATAAAAAAGGTTGATGTTCATTTTGTTTTAAAGATAATTGATTCTACATGGTCCTTTCCGAAATACATAAAGCCTGAAATACAGGTATGTATTCTTTGGTTTTTCCTGATGCTGAAATTTTATTTTCAATCCATATATGCTGCAGTTTTAATATGCCTTTCCAAAATGCCAATATAAGAAAGTTAATGACCATGAACGCAAAAGAATCATCAGCTGCCCATAAAAAAGAATAAAGTCATGATCTACCGTCATATTCATTCTCTGTCATTTGGCTCGTTGTGGTAGCTGAAGCATGTAATATTACCCGTTATAGTACCCGAAAGTATCGTCCAGCCAGTCAAACATCACCTGATGGAAGAGTTCGTAGCTGCCCTCCTGGCAATGATAGAAAACACCCTACAGAAGATCAAGAAGAAATAGGATTATCCCTTACTGCATCTTTAAGCCTATCCTTTACTGGCATTTAGTAGCGGTGGATAACGATCTACAAACAGTCCATTGATATGAAATCCAAAAAAATAACGTAAATCTTTCAGTGACACAGAGAAAGGAAACAATTTATTTTACAACTTCATGTAACAATCTGGTTGTTAAAACTGTTATATCAGTAACTGAACCACTAAAATAATTTGCATGAACAAGCCATTCCGATCCATCAGAATTATATTTCTGCTATTGGCAGTATCATTTTCAAAGCAACTGACTGCTCAGAGCAGAACAGACAGTATCGATTCGTTCATCAAAGGAAAAATGACGCAGCTGCACATTCCGGGCCTTCAGCTGGCGATCCTCCGGAATGGAACATTGGATAAACTGGAAAACTACGGTTTTGCCAGCCTGGAACATCAGGTGGCCACAGGTTCAGAAACAACTTTTTCAATCAACTCCATGACCAAGGCCTTTGTAGGCGTGGCAGTACTACAGTTGCAGGAGCAGGGAAAATTGAATGTAAAAGATCCGATATCCAAATATGTGGACGATATTCCGGACCAATGGAAATCAATAAGGATTGAACAGGTTTTAAGCAATACTTCCGGTCTTCCCAATAATATTGACGAAAAAGAACAGGTATTGGGAGATGGCAGTGAAAACAACAACTGGGAAATGGTGAAGAAGTTACCTATGGAATTCAGGCCCGGAGAAAAGTTCAGTTACAATCAGACAGGATATTATATTTTAGGGAGGATCATAACCGGACTCAGCGGTCAGCATTTCACAAAGTTCATTGAAGAAAACCAATTCAAAACCTGTGGTATGACTTCTACCCGATTTGGTGATTCCAGCGATATCATTCCGAATAATTCAAACTCGTATTCAACCCTGTACAATGACAACGGAAAATGGATCAATGATGGTAAACTGCATAATTCCTTTGCTACTTTCCCTCTGTTTTTCAGAACGGCAACAGGAATGATTTCAACATCCAAAGACCTGAGTAAATGGCTTCTTGCCCTGCAAAGAAGAGAACTGGTGAAAAATCAGTCAAGCATAGATCAGATGTTCGCTACAGCAAGACTGAATGATGGGAACATCGGCGGATTCAACAAGCTGACCAACGGATATGCTTTGGGCTGGCCGACAGTAGTCAGAGAAGAGCACCCCGCACTGGCGCCTGTCGGCGGAATGCGTTCTGCATTGTTCCTATATCCTCAGGATAACCTGTCCATAATCGTTTTAACCAATCTCCAGGGCTCAAGTCCTGAATGGTTTATTGATGAAATTGCGGGTTTCTATCTTCCGGATATGAAAGTGAAAAACGGTTTCGGGTTAAGTAAAAATTTAAAGTTTCTGCGTCAGGAACTTCTGAAGGATGGTTTTGAAAATGCAGAGAAAATTTTTAATAAAATCAAGAAAAGCCATAAAAACTTTACCCTGACAGAAGATGAATTGAATGCTTGGGGTTATCAGCTTGTGGAACAGGACAAAAAAAATAAAGCATTACAGGTTTTCAAGCTGAATACCCTGCTGTTTCCCAAAAGTTCCAATGTGTATGACAGCTATGGCGAAATACTTGAAGCGATTGGAAGCAGGAAGGAGGCGATCATTAACTACAGGAAATCTCTGCAATTGAATCCGGAGAACACCAATGCGGCTAATTATTTAAAAGATAAAAAATGAGAATGCCTCTGTGGAATACATCTCTTGATAAACTTAAACCTCTATGAAAAAGCTCATTTTAACGGCCACTTTTATAACATGCGCAGCAGGTTGTTTTGCTCAGACAGATCAAATAAAACTGCCTTCTGATAATACATTAAAAACAGCATTCGATTCGTTGGCGGATTGATCGTTACGGGCTCATTCTGTGAATGGCTGTGTATCCTAAATCTCTTTATGCAGCAGGCAAATTAATTTGATGTCATATTCTTAAATAATCCGTAGATTTAAAAACCTAAAAAACCCAAGAAATAATGACCGGAATACTCCCAAGATTGTATCTGTTTTTTTACTGCCTGATGATCTCCTGTACCCTGTCAGCTCAGAAAAATGCCGTAAGCTACGTTGAAGAGGCCATCACGCTGATGAAGAAAAACTCAGTTAATAAAGAGACGGTGGAATGGACAAAGCTCTCGGAAGAAGCCCTGGCTTCTGCTGCCGGTAAAGGAACGGCCAAGGAGGCCTATCCGATCATTACTAAAAGCCTTGAGCTGCTTCAGGACCAGCATTTCGGATTTTATCCTCCGGAAATGGTCAGTGCCTACATGAAGCGCTACACGGAATCCGGACTGGAGTTCCCGTATTCAAAAGACAGCCTGATCAATGGCCAGCTGGCCTATCTTTCGGTTCCGGCCATCGGCAATCTGAACCAGGACGACTGGAAGCTGTACGTGAGTGATTTTTATAAAAAAATAAAAGCCCTGGATGCCCGCAACCCAAAAGCCTGGATCCTGGATCTCAGGGACAACGATGGAGGAATGTTTTCTCCGATGTTCAAAGCAGTACAGCCATTTTTAGACAGCGAAAAAGCTGTTGGATCCATCGATAACAGCGGCAGGACCAGCTATTATGCCAACCGCAAAAATGATGTGCTTTTCGGCCAGACGGTGATCGCCACCATAGAGGCTCCGGCAATTACCCTGCAACATAAAAAAATCCCGATCTATATCCTGGTCAGTAAAAAGACCGCAAGTTCCGGTGAATTTGTTACCGCGGCTTTTGCCGGGCAGAAAAACACCACGATCATCGGAACCCATACCCAGGGACTCACTTCTGACAATTCTGAGTTCAGGATGTCAGACGGTGCCATTCTGAAGCTTACCACAGGAATCCTGGTGAACAGGAAGGGAGATCAATACAAGGAGGTTGGAAAAGGTATTGCTCCGGACCGGTATGTCAAGTCCAGAAACCTTCAGGATTATATTGCTGCCCTGCCGGAAAACCGTTAAAATCCGGAAATTCCGTGCACGGTTTCTACCTGCATACAATGCTTTTATCCAGGTAGAATGCTGCAAAAAAGGCAGTTTTATAATTAACAGGTCTCATCCTAATTTTATGAATTTAATATAACCGGATATAAATAAATCCAGATATGCTGAAAACAAATTACCGTGAAACAGTGCTGAAAAAAGTCCGCAGGCTCAGGAATATTATACTGGGAATCGTTGGATTCTGTATTGCTTTTATCGCCGCAGGAATGGGCATTCTCCTCTACTACGGATACATAACGAACGGTAACAGCATTTCCGTGTATATGATGCTGCCCGGATTTCTGATATTCATTGGCCTGGCTGTTTTCATGCGGTCTTTTTTCAAAGGATACCTTGAGGTGATCGAAGTGATGACGGATGAAGATCTGAAAACTATGGAGAGACTGGGAAAAACCAGATGGTGGATGGAGAAACAGCTTCCTTCTTTCATTATTTATTCAGGCAAGATCAGGGTTTTCAAACTGTATAGCCAACCTGATTTTTCCTTTACAGAACTCAGTGAAATTTCAATCCGCCCCAATTACTTCAGCAGAGGCGGGCAAAATAAACTGGTCATTTTCAAGAAAGCAAAAGGCGGAAGTTTTTTCTTCGGTATGGACAGCAATCCTGCCCAGGAACAACATCTCGTCGATAAAGCCCTGGAATATAATCCGGACATCATCATCAAGAACAGATAAACCGCAGGCATTCCTTTATGAACGGACGAAATTCCAAAGTGGTTATTTGACCAACATAAATAGTGATTCAGTTTATATTGAAGGAGATTACGGATCCGGTGAGTAAAAATCCGATGAATTCATCTCCGGTCATTCATATCGATGCATATCGGCACAAATTATGAACTGTACCCTGGGTATTTTCCAGCAGTAACAATAGCCAGTTCGGCAGGACTGTTGCAGACAGCAGGTATCAACCACATAACAGCTTTCAAAAAACTGGTTCGAAACCCCGAAAGCGAAATCATTCCTGCTGATTCAATACTAACCTGGAAAACTACAACCCAATAAGGACTAAAATTCAAACAATGGAGGCAATCGTCATTACAAAATCCGGAGGTCCGGAAGTACTACAATTAAAGGAATACCCAACTCCCCAAATATCCGCAGACCGGGTGTTGATAGAGGTAAAAGCAGCGGGCATCAACCGTCTGGATGTTTTTCAGCGTGAAGGCAATTACCCGCCGCCGCCCGGGGTCCCGGCAGATATTTTAGGAGTGGAAGTTGCCGGAATAATCGCTGAATGCGGGCCGGATGTCTCCGGTTTTAAAGTGGGTGATCCTGTATGTGCACTTCTGGAAGGAGGCGGTTATGCCGAATTCGTCAGTGTACGCGAAGGACAGTGCCTTCCGGTTCCTGACGGCATCAGCTTTGCCGAAGCTGCAAGCCTGCCCGAAACGATATGTACGGTCTGGTCAAATATCTTTCAAAGAGGAAAACTTCAGCCCGGGGAAACGTTATTAATCCACGGAGGAAACAGCGGCATCGGCATTACGGGAATCCAGATAGCCCACGCTTTGGGTTCAAAGGTGATTGTTACGGCAGGATCGGAAGAAAAAGGTAAGATATGCCTGGATCTGGGCGCTGACTTATTCATCAATTATAAGACTCAGGATTTTGAAAAAGAACTTCAGGATGAAGGGGCAGATGTCATTTTAGATATGATAGGCGGTGATTATCTGGGCAAGAACATCAGCATCCTGAAACCGGAAGGAAGGCTGGTGCACATCAATGCTGTAGATGGCAGCAAGACGAATCTTGATATCACCAAAGTGATGCAGAAACGCCTGACAATTACCGGAAGTACCCTCAGAAGCAGGGAATATGAATTTAAAAGGCAGCTGACCGGACAGGTGCGGGATCATGTCTGGCCATTGATTGCAGCAAAAAAGTTCAGGCCTGTGATATTTAAAACCTTTCCTTTCTCTGAAGCTTCCGAAGCACACCGGTTGCTGGAAGGAGGTACCCATACCGGTAAGATTATCCTGGTAAGATAAGTCGTACCCTATCAGACAATACAAGAGATCAGTAATGCCGGCATGATTTTCCATGCCGGTTTTTTATGTACCTATTTCGCAGTTCCCGGAAACTGATTGTTAATGGCCGCATTGATTCCCCGGCTACCTATTCAACCGCCGTGTTCACTGTATTCACATTTTTTTATTCAAAATGAACGATATTACCATAGATTAAGATGCATTGGATTCAACTGTCCTACATTTGCTAAAGAATAAGGATAGAAAAAATATCAGAATATATTAACCACTTTAAAAATTAACAACATGAGTACACTGAAATTAAAAGACGGCACAGAGATTTTTTACAAAGACCAGGGAGCAGGCCCGGTTTTAATGTTCCACCACGGATGGCCTTTGTCTTCAGACGACTGGGATGCACAGGTAATATTTTTCCTGCAGAGAGGCTACAGAGTAATAGCACACGACAGAAGAGGCCACGGACGTTCCAGCCAGGATATATACAACCACACCATTGAACAGTATGCTTCTGATGCAGCTGAACTGGTTGAATTTTTAGATCTGAAAGACGTGATCCACATCGGCCACTCAACAGGCGGCGGCGAAGTCATCCGCTATGTGAATAAATATGCCAACGGAAGGGCAAAAAAAGCCGTCTTGATCAGTGCCGTTCCACCGGTAATGGTGAAAAGCGAACACAATCCTGACGGTGTCCCGATGGAAGTTTTCGACAATATCAGAGACCAGACTTTAAACAACAGAAATCAGTTTTTCATCGACCTGACCTTTCCTTTCTACGGCTACAACAGAGAAGGTGCCGATGTGAAAGAAGGCGTACAGAGGAACTGGTGGAGACAGGGAATGATGGGCAGCATCGTAGCACATTATGACGGGATCAAAGCGTTTTCTGAAACCGATTTTACAGAAGACCTGAAAGCGGTGGATATCCCTGTTTTACTCCTTCACGGTGAAGACGACCAGATTGTCCCTATCGAAAATTCAGCTATAAAATCCGCAAAACTGCTGAAAAACGGAACGCTGATTACCTATCCCGGCTTCCCGCACGGAATGCCCACCACAGAGCATGAAACCATCAACAGGGATCTTTTGAAGTTCATTGAAGCCTAGGAAGGCAAAAGATTATATTAAAGCCGTCTCATTCTGAAATGAGGCGGCCTTTTTATTGAAGTTTACAGAAAGGAGAGCTTGTATTCAATCTTCTGTTCCAGCCTGCTTCCGGGTATTTTCCAGCCTGCTTTTCTGAAATCCTGCTTAAAACCGGATATTTTTAAGATCCGTTTTTAATACATCATATTATTATTATTCATAGCCGGGAAAATCCATAACAGCCTGTATTTGATTGCTGTTAATTAAAGATCATCAGAAATCCATTGGCAAAAAAGCATCCACTGTGCAACTTTTATGAACGGAGGTATAGATTTTGAATGTTTCCAGAAATATTTTAAATATTATTTTTAATTATAGATAATATTTTAAACCTAACACCCAAATATATGAACACTAAAAACAACTTCTGGAACATCCTGAAAGATACCTATAAAGACTGGAGTGCCCGCGACCTGGGTACGGAAGCAGCCAGCCTGGCGTACAATGCTATTTTTTCGATTCCCGGACTGCTCATCATCATCATCTGGCTCACGGGGATTTTCTTCGGTGAGGAAGCGGTGCGCGGTGAAATCACCAAGCTTATCGGCAGCATGATGGGAAAAGATGTCGGGAAAAGCCTTGAAGAAATGGTGATCGGCGGGATGGTTGACAAAAAGAATATCGTAATGAAAATTGTGGGAATAGTTACCCTGGTATTCGGTGCCACTTCCCTGTTCTTCCAGTTCCAGAAATCCCTCAATAAGCTCTGGGATGTGGTGGCAGCGCCTAAAAAAGCATGGGAAAAATACCTTCTGGACCGTGCCAATTCCTTAGGAATGATTGTAGTGATTGCCTTTTTGCTGCTGATCACCCTGTTGCTGAGTTCATTCATCGGACTTGCCAATGACTGGATCGTCCGCCGGTTCAATCTGGAGACTTTAGTTTTAGTCAACATCCTGAACATTGTGGTAGGCTTTGCCATTACCCTGATCCTTTTCGCGGCCATGTTTAAAATCCTTCCGGATGTTGAGATCCAATGGAAATCGGTGTGGATAGGTGCCGCAGTAACTGCCGCATTGTTTACGCTTGGGAAATACCTCCTGACGTTTTACTTCGACACCTTCAATCCCAGCTCTGCATTCGGGACCGCAGGGACCATTATCCTGTTGTTGCTCTGGATCAATTATACCTGCCAGATTATTTTTTTCGGAGCCGAATTCACCAAAGTATATGCAAAAAATAAGGGTCATGAACTCAAGCCGTCCAGGCATGCAAAGTTGAGCCCGCAGATGGTAGCTAAAGAGGATAAAGACGATATCGTAGAAGGCGTTGAACCTGCTCAGAAAAAATCTTGAATCAATTGTAGGTTAGTAAGCTATTCAACAGAAGGAAATTCGTAGTGAGAAAACCTACCAGCTTTTAAAAACCTGGTAGGTTTAATTGGATTAGTCGATGCTTAATCAGTTGGTTTGCTTTTATCCCCGCAGATCAGCAGATTACGCAGATTTTTACGCATTTAAAAATCGTAGACTTTTAAAACTGATGTGTTCTTCTGTTTTCAAAGTTAGTTTCTTAAGATCCTAAAGTGTCAGAAAAGACTTTTGTGATTATTGTGGTTTTATCTCCAGATTATTTTTCCACGGATTTTAAAAACCTGTAGGTTTTTGAAAAACTGATGTGTTCTTCTGTTTTCAATATTGTTCTCTTCATGATTCTAATGTGTTAAAAACTTTGCAGCATATTATAATTCATAATCATTAGACCACCCCGTCAAAAATTCTTTGAATTTTCGCCACCCCTCCAATGGAGGAATTTTCCCAACCGCTATTTCCAACAAACCGCACAGATTTCACATTCATATAAAAACCGTAGGTTTTTAAAACTTAAGTGCTCTTCTGTTTTCAATATTGTTCTCTTCATGATTCTAATGTGTTAAAAATTTTTGCGACTGTTGTGGTTACCATCTCACTCAAACTTTCAGACACTCAGACTCTATATCTCGTTACAAAATCACCCCTTTCAACCTCGCGCTGATCAGCAGATCACGCAGATTTTTTTCATGCACTTTAAAAATCGTAGATTTTTAAAAACTAATATGCTCTTCTGTTTTCAAAGCTGTTCTCCTCATAATTCTTATGTGTCGAAAATGAAGCATCGCTACAACACTATTACTCTCCACTCTCCAACTTTCGATCCCGAATAAATCCCACTGCAAAAAGGAAAACCGCCTTATTGTACCAATAAGACGGCTTCACCAAAACACTTCACTCTATATAACATGATGAATCAATACGATTTAAAATCTTAACAATCTGATTATAGTTTCTGTTAAATATGACTACAGTTATAAGCTAAAATGGAATTTTTTACTCAGCCATGACCATCAGTCATCCAAAGATATACATTTTTACAGTATTTCAAAATAAAGGGATAAATAAATCAATGAACATATATCCATACAACTGAATATTAGTATATTAAATTTATTATAAATCACCTTAATTAGTTTTAAACAATTATTTACAATATCTAAAAGTCATATGTCATACACCACCCCGTCAAAATTCTTTGAATTTTCGCCATCCCTCTTCGGAGGGGAATTTCCCCAACCACTATTTCCCGCTAACCGAACAGATTTCATGCGCACATAAAGAACCGCAGGTTTTAAAACTTCTGTGTTCTTCCTATTTTCAAAGCTGATTTCTTAAGATTCTAAAGTGTCAAAAAACTTTTGTAACTGTTGTGATTTAAACTTCTCGCAGATCAGCAAATCACACAGGTTTTTTTTCACGCATTTTAAAAATCGTAGATTTTTAAAACTAATGTGCTCTTCTGTTTTCAAAGCTGTCATCTTTATGATTCTTATGTGTTAAAAACTTACAGCCTGTTATCATCTAGGATCATTAAAACCACCCCGTCAAAAATTCTCTGAATTTTCGCCACTCCTCCAATGGAGGGGAATTTTTCCAACAAACAGTACAGATTTCACGTTCACATAAAAACCAGAGGTTTTTAAAGCTTATGTGTTCTAAATGTTTTCAAAGCTCTTAATCTTAATGATTCTTAAGTGTCAAAGCTTTTATGACTGTTGTGGTTTAAACGTCTCGCAGATCAGCAGATCACGCAGATTTTTTCCACGCACTTTTAAAAATCGTAGATTTTTAAAAACTAATGTGCTCTTCTGTTTTCAAAGCTGTCATCTTCATGATTCTTATGTGTTAAAAACTTACAGCCTGTTATCATCTAGGATCATCAAAACCACCCCGTCAAAAATTCTCTGAATTTTCGCCACCCCTCCAATGGAGGGGAATTTTTCCAACAAACAGTACATATTTCACGTTCACATAAAAACCATAGATTTTTAAAACTTATGTGTTCTAAATGTTTTCAAAGCTCTTAATCTTAATGATTCTTAAGTGTCAAAGCTTTTATGACTGTTGTGGTTTAAACGTCTCGCAGATCAGCAAATCACACAGGTTTTTTTTCACGCATTTTAAAAATCGTAGATTTTTAAAAACTAATGTGCTCTTCTGTTTTCAAAGCTGTCATCTTTATGATTCTTATGTGTTAAAAAAAATTTTGTAACTGTTATGGTTAATCCTTATTCAACCCCTGAAACTCTCCGACTCCCTTACTCTACAACTATTCTACAACCCTAAAACTCTCCGACTCTCCGACACTCAAACCCTCTCATTCAACCCTCTCCAAAACCACCCACGCCGCATCCAGCATTTTATTCAGGTAAATAAACGGTGCCACTACATTTCCGCCTGGCTGCCCGTCATACACGCCGAGCGAAAAGTACGACACTTCGGCAATGAAACGGTCGAAGTCTTTGATGTCATACTCCCGGAAAGCACTTTTGAACACCCGGAAAGGATGCACATACTCCTGCTCAGAAAGCGAGCCCAGCATCAAACGGGAAACAACTTCCTGCGATTCGCTCAGCAGCCATTTCTTATGCCTGAACTGTAGCAAATAACATCCGCGGATGAACGATTTGACCGACAGGTAGAAATCCAGCACGGCAGAAGGTTTCGGACGGATCCGGGTGTTGCGATCCATGGCACTGGAAGTGATTTCCGACAGGGTATTTTTCGCTGCTACCAGGTCATAGTCCCGGAAAAATTTCTTCACAAGCCTCAGCCCGGAATGTTTCTGACCGACTTTCCTGAAACTTTGATGAGTCCCTATTGCGTCCTTTTTCATAATTAAGAGATTGAGTTGGGTTTAACGGATGACAATGACTATTATATGCCACATGCCTGTAACTACAGGAAGGGCCTTTTATTTTCCACTTAATGTGGTGTGTTCTTTAAAGCAGAATGTAAAAGCTTTCCTGATGCCCATTGGAAAAAAGAACAAGGGTAACCTGAGGATCAAAGCAGGGAATCCGCCGGGCACCGGAAAGCAAGATATACACGGCTGCAATAGCCGGTACACTCTAAAAACACCACTCACTGAATGCTGAACAGCTCCTTAATCCTCTGCCCTACGTAGACCATCACTTGTACATTCCTTTCATGCTGAAAAATAATTTGGAATATTGAAAGAAAGCCAGTACTTTTAATGGTTGAGTTGAAGCGTAGCTCGGCTTTCCTTTCAGCTGAGAGGAATTTCGGGTGGCGGTGATTTTAAGTGGGATCATCCCGGCTTCCTGCATCGGCAGGCAGTTGGGGTACGGAGCTGTAATCTGTTACGCTGTAAGGCTCCGGTTATTCCGGTGGGCCGATCAGCAGCAGGGTTGAAATTGTCGTTCTCATCTGAATATGTTTTTATTATGGAACGATGCTTTTTGAAGTATGAGCAGGAAAATGCAAAAATAGCATGGAGCGGCCTCACACTTTAGAGCCCTGGGCGACCAAACCCACCTTAAACCGTAGTTTAAAGTTTCCACCTAAAGTATACGTGAGAACCGCCCGCATGCCGTATGCAAAAGTAAGGAACTTTTCGACATGGAGCGATTTCACGAGTTTCTCGATGGAAAAATTGGTCGTTTTAGACTCGAGAAGACATCGTTTTAATTAGCCTTTATAGGCTCATTATCAATTCGCTGATACAAATATAATAATATTTTTTAAATATCCAACTAGTAGGATAATTTATTTATAATAAATGGAGAAAAAATTCACTTTCGAAACAACGCAATTTGATTTTGACTTAGCTAATCATATTAAAAGCTTAAGAAAATCGGCGGGTTTATCTAAAGAAGAACTAAGTTTAAAAATGGGTGTGGCAAAATCTTTTGTAGGCAATGTAGAATCTCATACACAACGACACAAATATTCTACCCGCCATATTGCATTACTGGCCAAAGCCTTCGGCTACAAAAATGTTTCCGAACTGATGGACTTCCCTACACCGGAATATGATAGGATTAAAGTTACCGTGAAGCAGGTGTATAATGAGCGCGGGACGAAGGTGGTGGAGAGTGAGGTGGTGAGGATTGAGGAGATTTTTTAATATCTGTGATAATTATATGTTAGTAAAACAAATGATATAAAACTAATATTTAAGCATTATTATAATTTGTTAAATATTTAAAATACTAATTTTGACTTAGAAAAAAACTTTCATTTTGTACTATAAATTTTATTATCTTTTATTTATTATTTTTACATTCATTAAATAATTTAAAATGGAATCTAAACCAAATACTGATTGGGAAATATATAATCAGACAAATTTTGATGGTGTTGAAGATGAGGAATTTGAAGAGATTCAACCTTTTGATCCAGAAAAAATCTCTATAGATACGAAAACAATATCAATGGAAGCTTGTTTAAGAAGATTAGAACAAGAAACTATAATTTTAAATCCTGATTTTCAGAGAAATGAAGTTTGGAACGAAGAAAAAAAATCTAGATTGATAGAATCTTTAATTTTAAAGATTCCGCTTCCAATGTTTTATGTTTCAGCTGATGAAAATAATGTTTTTTATGTCGTTGATGGATTGCAGAGATTGAGCACTATAAGAGATTTTGTTCTCGGTAAAATATATTTAGAAACAAAGAATTATGACCACAAAGGTGAAGGTTTTAGATTAAAAAATTTAGAGTTTTGGGGAGAAAAGTTTAATGAATCAAATTTTAAATCATTACCAACTCATATATATAATAGAATACTAGAAACAGAATTTACATTCACAATTATAAATCCAGGAACTCCAGAAGATGTAAAAAGAAATATTTTCAAAAGAATTAATACTGGAGGTGAACCATTAACACAACAGGAAATTAGACATGCCCTATATATTGGACCATCAACAGAATTTCTCTTAAAATTATCCAAATATGCAGATTTCATTGCAGCAACTGATAATTCTGTAAAATCTGAACGTATGATGGATAGAGAATTAATTCTTAGAGCTTTAGCATTTATGATTCGGGACTATAATTCTTATCCTAAAAATAATGATATGGATGCTTTTTTAAGTGATTCAATGAGAATTATCAACGTTCTTAATAACGTGAATTTAAACAAGATTGATCTAAAGTTTAAGAATAGTATTAATGTTGAAGATTTAAAAGAAACTAGCCTATACATTTTAGAAAAACAATTTCTGCTTGCTATGAGAAGGGCAAAAGATTTTTTTGGTAAATATGCATTCAGAAAAAGTTATAAGGGAAAAAGAAGGACTCCTATTAATAAAGGACTATTTGAAGTTTGGTGTAATTTGTTAGCAAATCTATCCGTAGAGGAATATAATTTTTTAAAGAAGAATAAAGAGAATTTTATGCATGAATACACAAAGCTTTTAGATAATGATAATTTTATATTTGTCATATCAAGAGATAGTCAAAAATTCACTAGCGTCAAGAGTCGTTATGATAGGTTAAATTCTTTAATAAAATCATTTATACATGCTTAAAAAATTAGTTTTATCTGGTTTTAAATCATTTCTAGAAAATTACATTGAATTTAGTAACCTTAATATACTAACGGGTCTTAATAGTTCTGGTAAGAGTTCGATAATACAAGCATTACTTATGCTTGAGAAAGCTTTTTATGATAAGGATAATATATTATTAGAGAACCATGGGAATATTAGAGAACTAAAAAACCCATATCATAAACATGATGTTAAATTTGTAGTACAAATTGATGAAATTGACGTATCAATAACTATAAATGATGATGATATTTATCAAATTGACAACCAAGTTGAAAATTTTCCTCAAATCTTATATATTTCAGCAAATAGGTTTGGACCGATTAATATATTACCAATATATAATAATTCTGCGATAAAGAATAAGATTGGTAAAAATGGCGAAAATCTCATACAATTCATTGATTATTATTCGGATTCATTACTTGATGATAGCCTTATCCATCCAAAATCAGAAGGAAATACAGTATTGTTTAATATCAGAGCTTGGCTGCAAATTATTTCTCCAAATGTAAAATTTGATTATAATTTAGATAAAAAAAGTGATAGCTCATATGCTCTTTTTAATGATCATCGTTCATCTAATGTTGGATTTGGTTTAAGTTATTCACTTAGTGTAATTGCAACCCTGCTAATTGGGTCGATATTAAAAAATCATATTATAATAATAGAAAATCCAGAAGCCCATCTACATCCAAGAGGACAGGTTGAGTTAGCAAATTTAATTTCTTTATGTGCAAATAATGGTTGTCAAATAATAATAGAAACTCACAGTGATCATGTTTTTGATAGTGTGCGAATTTCCTGCAAAAAAATTCAAAATTTTCATAATAAACTAAAAATCCACTGGTTAGTGCTTGATGAATATGGTAATTCTAAAATTGACTCTCCTGTAGTTGATCAAAATGGTAAATTAGATCAATGGCCAGAAGGCCTTTTTGATCAGTTTGAAATCAATACTTCAAAACTTTTGTAATATGTATTACTACTCATTTAATGACTGCTTTGAAAAAAGTTACAATGATATTGTTTTAAGTCATTGCCTTTCCAGTACTCTAAAACATTATCAACAAGTTTCTGATGAATTTCCGAAAGAAATTCGAGGGATTCTCTCTGATCGATCACCACAATATTTCAAAGTAAATGACTCTAGTACATTATTAGATATTATATTAAAATTAAATAAAGAAGAAAAAAATTATGCATTACGGCTTTTTACTAAATATCCTCTAGAAGATTTTTATCCTGAACTTGACATTGATAATATTTTTTCTGATGAATATAAAATAGAAGTAGATAGTAAACATTATGATGCCATATGTGCCAAAATAAATCATATAAATGATGGTTTTTTATTTTCTCTTGGTTTACATACAGATTTACAGAAAGACAGATTATGTATAATAAAGAATAGTAAGAAGTATGAATACATTGTCAATCTTTACGGCAACAAAAAAAACACTGGATATAATATTAATATTATAAGGGAAAAAATTAATTCCACTAAAAAAGGATTTGAAAAATTCATTACAATATTTCAAGAACCTATTTATTATCAATCATTTATAGATGATTTCAATAGTATGACAGAAGAAACTCAAAATGCTATAATTAAAAAGTTTGAATTTGCAAAAAACCGCAATTTAGCAACTTACTTTGCTCCAGATGATAATTTGATAAAGGATGTAACGCCAAATAATGAGAGTAAAATTAAATTATTTGAATTAAGAATATTTGAACCAGTTTGTGTTAGATTATATTTTTATGAAGAATCAAATGAAAAAGTATATCTCGCTACTGTTCGTAAAAAACCAGCCAAAAAAGTTCAAACTAATGATATAAATACATCAATATCATTAGTAAAATCCTTAAAAAAAATTCATAATTAAATACTTTTTATCTAAAAATTATAGTATTCTACCATATGAATAAGTACGTAATCGTACTATTTATTTATCAAAATTTAAAGATTGATCATCTACACAATTTATTTTAAAATTTAAGGTAATTAAAAGTGTGATATTATGATAATTTCCCTTCAATTACTAACTAATTTATGTACCATAATTGCACATATACTTAAGAAAATATTTTCATCTCGCTCTTCCAAAAATAAACAGTGTAAGAAACTTTAGGAAACGCGTCAAGAAGCATTGGAATAAACGAAGATGAAATAACCTTACAAACAATCCTACGTCATATTCTAGTAAATTGTACTTAATTACGCTGTTTAAATCTAGATCCCCCACCCCATGTAACAAACCACCCTCTAAAGGCGTCTTATCATAAAGCGACAACTCAACAAATTATGAAATATGAATATTAACGCTAAAATTTTCGGGATTACCACCGTTGTTGTATCCTCCATTATGATGAATGCACAAACCCAAACCAGCAAGCTGCCGGGAGACCCTACCCTGGTGTCCACAAAGGCAACCTTCGATCAACTGATTGCGTACGATAAAGGCAACTACCAATACAAAGTGGAAGATTATTTTGCCCGGCCGAAAGCCTCGCAGTTTAAGATTTCACCGGACGGACAATACCTCTCCTACAAGGAAAAAGATAAGGACGGCAAAAACCATGTGTATGTAAAGGACATTAAAACCGGAACCATCACCAAAGCCATTGAGGAAAAGGATGACCTCATTAAGAGCTACGGATGGCTGGATAAGAAACGGCTGTTTTACACCCAGGACCGGGGCGGAAATGAAAACCTCCACCTGTATGCCGCCGACATTGACGGGAAAAACATGAAAGACCTGACGCCTTTTGAAGGGATTACCATAAACACCGTGAGGATCATTAAAGATACTCCGTTTGTGATTGTTGCGATGAACAAGAACAACAAGCAGATTTTTGAACCGTATAAAATCAACTTCAATACGGGAGAAATGACGCAGCTGTATGAGAACAAGGACGTTAACAGCCCGATTGACAATTATATTTTCGACAAGGACGGAAACCTCCGTGGCTATGCGGTCCTGGAAAACGGACTGACCACAAACCTGTATTACAAAGACCTGAAGACCGGGAAATTCAACCTCCTGAAATCCACCGACTGGAAAGATAATTTCTACATCATCAGTTTCAATGAAAACTCCGGCAACAAGGATGAAGCCTATGTGGTAACGAATCTTGACAGCGATAAATCGAGGATCGTGCTGTACGACCTGAAGAAGAATGCTGTAATCAGTGAAGTCTATTCCAATCCGGATTTCGATGTGAGCTCCATCAGCCTGGCCGGGAAAAACAGGAAGTACGAACTGGATTACATCAGCTATAACGGCATTAAAAACGAGACGATCCCGGTGAGCCCGTTTTATAAGGAAGTCCATAACAAACTGGTTTCCGAATTCGGCGACAAGCAGATTTCCGTGGTTTCATCGGATGATAAGGACGAAAAGCTGCTGGTAGTGGTAGACAGCGATAAACTATACGGAAAATACTACATCTACGATACAAAAACCAAAACGACCAAGCTCCTTTTCGACCTGATGCCGCAACTGAAAGAGGAAGATATGGCGGAAATGCGCCCGATAGAATTCAAAAGCAGGGACGGTGTGACCATCCACGGGTACATTACGCTGCCGAAGGAAGCCGTACAAGGTAAAAAAGTACCGCTGATCGTCAATCCGCACGGCGGTCCGCAGGGCATCCGCGACGACTGGGGCTTTAACCCGGAAACGCAGCTGTTTGCGAGCAGAGGTTATGCTACCTTACAGGTGAATTTCAGGATTTCAGGAGGGTACGGAAAGGAATTCCAGAAATCCGGCTACAAACAGATCGGACGGAAAGCAATGGATGATGTGGAAGACGGGGTAAAATATGCCATTGCACAGGGCTGGATCGATAAAGACAAAGTGGCCATCTACGGCGGAAGCCACGGCGGTTACGCAACGTTGATGGGACTGATCAAAACACCGGACCTGTATACCTGCGGCGTTGATTATGTAGGCGTATCCAATATTTTCACCTTCTTCGATTCTTTCCCCGAATACTGGAAGCCGTACAAGGAAATGGTAAAACAGATCTGGTACGACCTGGACAATCCTGAGGAAGCTAAAATTGCCAAAGAAGTGTCACCGGTGTTCCAGATCGATAAGATCAAGAAGCCGCTGTTCGTAGTTCAGGGCGCCAATGACCCGAGGGTAAACATCAACGAATCCGACCAGATTGTAAAAGCATTGAGGGCCAAAGGCTTCGAGGTACCGTATATGGTAAAATATGATGAAGGCCACGGATTCGGGAAAGAGCATAACCGCATCGAGTTCTATAAAACCATGCTCGGCTTCTTTGCTGAAAACTTTAATAAATAAGGAAATCCTTTTCCATCATTCATAAAAAAACAGAAAGCCAGACATTGGCTTTCTGTTTTTTGTTTTTACATCCGTGATTACCGTTTTACAGGCCCGCCTTTTTCCAGCCATTCTTTCATACCGCCGGAATAGTTTTTAACCTTGTCAAAACCGTTTTTCCTGAGCAGTGAGTACGCAATGGAAGCCCTGTCCCCCGCTCTGGCAGTGAATGACCACGGTTTTGTTACGGGAAATTTCATTACGGTGATCTTGCACTGTTCCTATGAAAATTTGTACCGCTCCAGAATACTTTCCTCACCCATTTAATCACAATGGGTATGGAACGGATCAAAGCATTTTCGTCCAAAATAATATAGCCTTCCTGATAGGATTTTCGGATCCAATACTGATTGAGTTTATTAACCAGTTTAGGAGAAAAGATGAATCTCAGATGGTAAAACAGGATTTTCCGTACTGCCGCAAAAATTAAATAATCTATCCAAAGCCAGTTGATGTATGAACTGCTATTTTAAATAGTGACCACATCAGGTCGGTATCAATGTATCAGGTTTTTACAGTATGGAAATAAGCTGTATGGCAGAGATGATCCTATTTATTTTTCTTCACCATTTTTGAAGCAGCTTCCTCCACTGTCATCTGCCTATCCCAGATTACTTCTGATTGATAGGCTTTATTCAGCATCCCGATGTACTCCTCCATAGAGGGTAATCCCATCTCCTTACGGCGGGCATCCAATCCTGCTTCATTTTCTACTGGCCATACATAAACCTCTTTGCCTGTCTTAAGAGTCTGGGTACCGTACACCTGCTTCTTTCCGGTGAGCATCTGAACCCGGTCGCGGATGGTGGCCAGGTCACTTTTTGAAACGTTTCCCGCCTGGGCCTGACTTTCCAGTACCGGCAGGTATTTCTGCATGAAAGCAAGGTCTGCATGGTCGATAACCAAAAACACGGTACTGCTCTCTTCCGCAGTCAATCCCTCCGGCCACCCACACTGGTCCAGCAGCTGGCTGATGTATAGCTGGTTCTGCTTGTCTGACGCTTTCATTTCCAGCGCCATCTGTTTAATTTTGGAAGCATCGCCGGACGGCATTTCTTTTTTGATCTTCACACGTATCTGCTGATCGGCTTCATGGATGCCTTTCAGTTTCTCTTTCACTGATGCATTGTCTTTACAATTGATTTCCTGGGCGGAAGCCGAAAAAGCCCCGGTCATGATCAGCAGTGCAACAGCCGACTGAATTATTTTTGTCATAAAATTATATTAGAATAAGAATGGTTAAAAGTATTGAAATCCGTGCCTTAAATATATCCCTATTTTTAAGTATTTTTACAGCTACAGCAGATCCCGGTCATCATAGTATTTTTTGACACTTGATGGTATTGACATTTCTTATCTATAGATAAATTCTTAAGATCACCCGTACACTCCGTAAAATTTATATTGCGTGTTACTTATTTTGCTGAATAGTTATATATTTAGATTATAAAATATTTTTCATCTCATAATCCAGACATATGCCTGTACCGCTTCATTCTTTCCTGCATCTCCTGTTCATCGGGATCATAGCCCTTTTCCCGGTGGTTAATCCTATCGGTTCTGCCCTTATCATCAGCCCGTACCTGTCCAGGCTTTCGGAAAGCCGGAAGAAAAATGCAGTGCGGAAGATTACGATGTATGCCTTTTTTATCTGCATCATTTCTTTATTTGCGGGCCACTGGATCCTGGAACTGTTCGGGATTTCAATTCCTGTCATCCAGGTGGCCGGTGGAATCCTGATCTGCAAGATGGGATGGGTTTCGCTTTCCTCCGACCAGCAGCAGGGCAGTGACCAGGAGAAGGAAGATACGAAAATCAGTACCGCCGATATTTCAGACCAGCTCTTCTATCCGCTTACGTTTCCTATCACTACAGGCGCTGGCACGATTTCCGTACTGTTTACCCTGAGTGCCCACAGTGCCAACAAAAACTGGGAAACGTACCTGATCAACACCTCTGCTATCATCCTGGCCATCATCATGATGTGTGCCCTGGTGTTTTTCTTTTACAGCCATACCAAAACCATCATACAGAAACTGGGAGCCAACGGCCAGAATATCGCCAACAGAATTTTTGCCTTCCTGATCTTCTGTGTTGGCCTGGAGATTGCCGTTACGGGCGTGAAAGCTATTTTCCACTGATATTCAGGCCTATAAAATACCATTGATACTCCATGTAACCGGCAACAGGTTGATTATGATATCATCAGATACTAGACGCAATAGTTTTAAAATTTACTTGAGCTGTAAAGATCCGATCAAATCCCTCCATTGCTGCGCAATTTTATCTTCACTGTAAGATTCCATGGACGTACGGGCATTGATCCCCATTTCCAGCCTTAACGTTTCACTGTTCATGAGCTCTTCCAGGCGTTGTAACATTTCGTTTTCATCCCGGCAAAGAAAGCCCGTAACTTCGTCTTTGATCAGCTGGTTAACACCGGAACAGTCAATAAAGCCCAAAGAAGGCAACCCTGAAGCCATTGCTTCGGTTAAAGCCAATGGAAAGCCTTCATACCGGCTGGGAAAAATAAATATATCGGCATGGCTGAGCTCTTCCAGCGGACGGCTTGTAAATCCCCGCAAAAAAGTCCTGTCATTAAGATTATAATCATCTATCCGCTGCTGCAGTGTATCATAGTCTGCACCGATCCCGAATAAATGCAGGTCCCATCGGTCATATTTTGCCGATAGCCTGCTGAACAGGTCTATGGCGATGCTTTGCTTTTTACAGTCATCTACGAGGGAACCGATGTTAATGATCCGGCACCGCTCTTTTTTCTGCCGGTTTACCTGGCTCTCCGGGCTGATCGCAGGAACAGGATTAGGGATCACCACGGTTGTCCCGTGAAATGTCTCCGGCAGGAACGCCGTATAGCTTTCAAACAGGACCTGGATGACATCCAGTTTTTTAAAAGACTCTTTCAGCAGGGCCGTTTCAATTTGCTTTCTGGGCCATAATACATCGGTATAATCATAATCCGGCCTGCCGTTAACAGAGTTTACGATTGGAACATCATATGTATTCTGGTAAGTGATTTCCAGCAGCGATCCAATAGACATGGTAATGATGGCATCCGGATTCATCTCATCGATCCGGGATTTCCAGTATTTTGACCTGCATGAAAGGTTATACCGGTAAAGCCCGTCCGGCCCGCCTTTACTCTGAATTAAACGTTGATTCCGTAGTTTATTTTTTTTCTTTTCTATTTTACGGAGCACCCACCGGAAAGGGTTTTTACCTTTATAGTTGTACAGAGGGAATAAATGAACCTGACCAATATCCGGATTAAAAATATTGGTCACTGTTACCTTATCTTCGAGAGGATATACCGGTTTTCCCGAAATATCCTGGTGGGTGGCAATGGTAACCTGATGTCCAGCCAGTGACAGTGTATTAGCCAGAAAGCTGCATATTTTTTCAGTTCCTCCTGCTCCGTTGATGAAATGTTCATGCTGTACGAGTAAAATTTTCATCGCTCAAATTTTTCTCTCATTGTTTTTCTCATATTCGTCCTGAGGGCTTTTAACGGAATGCATTTAATGAGGAAGAAATAAAGCTTCATTTTCATTTTCTCCTTCTTTACATAATCGTCATAATAGACCTGGAAACCTGAACTGTCTTCTATACTTACAAAATGTAAGAATGGCCTACTGATATTCTTTTTCTGATCTTCGCTGATGTAAGGCATCAGTTCAGCTACATAAGATTTTATTATCTGGTGCAACTGGCTCTTTTGCTGATCCGTTAAATTCATAGCCAGATACCGCAACCCGAACGGTTCGTGTTCCAGGAACAGAATCAGGTGCAGTGCGTGGGTATCCAATAAATCGTATTCCCTGTAGAAATTACGCAGAATGTTGATCCAGACAGGAATCTGGTTCATAACGCTTCCGGTATTGCCGTTGATCATGCGGTGGTTCTGAGATTCATGCTGCCTGTAGAAATAAATCCCCTCAGGATTAGTCCCTACAGCAGACGTGAGTGCAAGCAGCTGATGGGAAAACAGCCCGTCTTCGCAGGGCTGAATTTTCTCCGGAAACCGGATATCCGAATGTTTTTCCAGGAATTCCCGTTTCAGGAACTGCGCGCACGTGGGCAATGCCGCCAAACCGGCCCGGCGTTTACAATGGTAAGGCCCGACAATAAGGATATCGCTGTTTTGCTTTTCCGCAGCGTCAAAAGAGGTTTTCAGAAAATTTTCCTCAAGGCTGTCATCAGAATCGAGAAAATAAACATATTTCCCCCTGGCACGGGACAATCCTGCATTTCTTGCAGCAGAAACCCCTGAATTATTCTGATGATAATAGGAAATTCTTTGATCAGAATCAACGTATCCACGGCATATGGAAGCACTGTTATCATTGCTCCCGTCATCAATCAGCAAAATCTCGAAATTGCGGAAACTTTGTTGCAGTACGCTTTCTATTGCTTCGGAAAGGAACTTACCTGTATTATAAATCGGAATGATTACCGATACGCCGATAGTGTTATTTTCAGACTGATCAGGATTCAATTCACCAAACATGCCTCTAACTTTAACTTATTCAATTGAAATGTCCGGTATTTGAAAACACCCGATTTCAATCCGACGATCGCACCGAAGTCTATATTGTCATTATCGGTATGCATCGGGAATATGCAGGACCTGTAAGCATTAGATTCCACCAACGGTTTAGGGAAGACCTTAAAGTTGTATCCGTCTTTTGAAACCGCAATATACAGGGATTCTGAAGTATATTTTTTCACTTCACCTACGGCAATGCATAAGAAATAATAACCGTCCACATAAGTTGCCTGGATATGCCATGGAGCATACTGAGCGTTGACATTCACCCAGGGTTTATTTACGAAATTAACCACTTTGCTCTGCTTGAACGCTGAAAAGTTAAGCCCGTCACCGGATTTCCTACTGATGACATAAGAAGGATCATTTCCCGGGAAATTCGGGCTTAGATTGTTCTCCACCTCATAGCTGATGTAATTTTTACCGTTGAAAACGATACTGGGAGAAATGATATGGTTATTCTTCGGCGAAAAAGGGAAATTGCTGGTATATACCGCTTCCATGGGTGACCAGGTAACTCCGTCTGCCGAGGTCTGCCTCACAATGGTACGCTGTGCATCGGAGGTAAGCTTCATAAAATTGTTTTTGTTTTTAGCCCCTCTTTTTTTAATGGCTGCCGCCTTGATGAAGCTTCCTCTGTAATACAGGGAGAATTTCCCGTTCTCATAGATCCAGTCCACATCAGACCAGAAGCCCTGTTTGGGTTCATTCTTCTTTTCTGCAAAGCTTTCCTTAAGCGAAGGTACCTTCTGCAAAGGTCCCGACTGCCCGTTAGGTCCGGCCCAGTTTAACCCGTCATTGGAAACAACAATAGTGGGGTTTTCATATCGTTTTGAAGAGTCGTTCGTTCCTACACTCCCAAAATAAGGCGTAAATACCATCCAGTATTTATAGCCATGGAAACCGTTGGGAAAATACTGTACGTCGGGATGGCAATATCCGAAATTGGGGCTGTTGATATTTTTAATGAAAGCAGGATTGTTCTCTCCGGCATAATTTCCGTTAGCCATGGTGTTGATACTCACCGTACCCAGATCGGTAGAATAATTCAGCAGCCCGGAGTATTCCGATTCGTTCTTTATATTTACCGGAACATTTTCCGCAAAGAAATCTTCATTGTCTTTTGTACACGAATAACTGATCAGAGAGAGGGTTAATAGGAATAAAGAAGCCCCCAATCCATATCCCCTCGATGTTGTAATACCCATTTATAGCATTTGTTATGAATCTGCAAATTTATACGAATTATCCATACAATGCATTCAATTTAATGTTTATTATATTAAAAAATACTTAATTAAACGAATTATTATGTATTGTATAAAAAATTAAAGGAAAATATCAATGATGGATAATAAGGTACAGGCAATTGAATTCTTTAAGCACGGGATTTGTATTGATGTTACAGCAATCATTAACCCTGCCTGATCCTGCCGGTAATAAGGATCACCTGAGGGATATCGCAAAAGAATAAATCAATAATATTTAGGTATACCGCAATCTATTTCAGACAGCTTTCGTTTAAAACATACATGTATGCAGGAAGACAATAAAAACAACATCAGTAACCACCTTGCTAATGAGAGGACATTTCTGGCCTGGGTCCGGACTGCCATAGCGATGATGGGCTTTGGATTTATCCTGGTGAAATTCTCCCTTTTCCTTAAACAGCTATCGCTTGTGGCTGGAGAAAAGATCATTATTCACAGTCAGAAAGGCTATTCCGGGCTGACCGGTATCCTGCTGGTAGCAGCCGGTGTGCTGACACTTCTGATGTCGTATATCAATTATCAGAAAACCAAAAAACAGATCAGCAGGAATACGTATGAGGGGAACAGTACAATGCTGCTAACGTTAACAGTATCCCTTATTGCCTTAAGCGTTTTCCTGATCTATTACCTGGTTACCGGTATCTGAGAGCCGTTACCGGTTTACAAATCCAGTTAATCACCTGGCCAAATCAAAATCTTTTGATGGCTTTAACTTTTTTCCGGGACCTTAAGATTATCAAGCGCACTGTGTTCTTCATGGGTGCCATTCCTTTCAATCACACTGATTTCCCCATTCGGCTCGATGACTACGGCAAGGACATCCTCAATTTTTGCAAGGCCTTCCTTACGGATGATCGCGAAAATTTCGTTTTCGGTAATCGCTTCTTTTTTCATGCTGTCTTCAAGGTAACGTCCTTTGTAAAACAAAAGCCTTGGCGAAGCGTTGAGCACGTTGTCCATGGTGTCCGATGCCCGCGAAAGCCTTGCAAAGAGGTATTGCAGGCCTATGATCAGCAGTAATACCACGATTCCTTCAGTAAAGGTAATCTGAGCCAGCATCATATAGGCCAGTACGGAACCCAATGCCACCGTAACGATAAAATCAAAGGCGTTGAATTTAGCCAGTGTCCGTTTGCCGGAAATCCTGATCAGTATAAAGAGAGTAATAAAAGATATAACCGTCATCAGGGCCATATGCCATACATTAGCCCAGTTTTCAAAAAAAATATATCCCATCTGTTGATTTTTACAGGATTAACAAAAAAGCCATTGATCTTAAAACCAGCCGATACCACGGAAGCGGCATGATCAGAAAATTATTCTGATTTTTAATGAAAAAGGCCAGCTGTTCACGCAGCTGGCCGTTAAAGGTCTGTGATCATTTCAAATGTAGTAAAAAGCCGGCAGAATCTATATGACTCCAATCACATCGGGAAACAGCCGTGACTTTTAAAACCTCCGATGATGGGAAGGCTGAAATAACAGGATGATATCATCTTTGATGTTTCCATCTCTTCACGCTGTTTTTAGCCTTCATAATAAATGGATCTGTCAATGGTATTTATTGCAACCTTCCTCCCAATGCTTTAAAAAGCAAAACATTATTCCGGGTATTTTCATGCCTGAACCTGAGCAGGTCAAGCTCAGCCTGGAGCTTGCTCCTCTGGGCATTGATCAGTTCAAAGTAGTTTGCATAGCCGGTAATATACAGGTCATTGGATACTTCTATCCCTTTATCCAGATGCTTCACCTCTTCCTCCTTCAGCTCCAGGACACGGTGGAAAATCCGGGTCTGCTTCAGGATCGACTGGAGTTCATTGAATGCTGTTGTCACGCTGTTCTGGTAGTTGAGGAATGCTATTTCCTGTTCGCTGTCTGCAATTTTGAATTCATATTCCAGCTGTCCTCTGTTGAACACAGGAACCATCAGCCCGCCCAGGAGCTGCCCGGCCAGTGAAGCAGGCCTGAACAGGGTGCCCGCAGAAAAAGCATTCAACCCGAATGTGGCACCGAGGTCAATTTTAGGATAAAATGCCGCCCTTGCCGCCTTTGCATCCGCATGCGAGGCCTGGAGGGAATAATAGTTTGAAATAACATCCGGCCGTGAGTGGATAACGGCATCTACATTAAGGTCAGAATTGAGTATTCCGAAGTCAGTGGGTAAAAGCACATCGCTGCGTTCTACATCTCCGCCATACACCCCGGTGAGCGTTGCAATAGCCTGTTTCACTGTAACGATCTCCACTTTAATATGTTCGATCTCGGCCAGCCAGTTGTTATTCTGGGCCCTGAACTGCTGTACCGCCAGTTCAGTTACCTTCCCTACTTCACGCTGTGCCTTAATGATTTCAAATGCCCGCTTCTGGAGGTTATAGTTATCCTCATAGATCTTCAGCCTTTTATCCAGGGCAATAAGGTCGTAATACAGATTGGCAATATCGGTAAACAGATCGGTCTGCAGGAGTTTAAGCCCTTCCTCCGATGCCAGGAATTTATTCAGGGCAGCTTCCTTCCTGTTCCTGAGTTTTCCCCAGGCATCAATCTCCCAGCTGCTTCTTGCTCCCAACCAGTAATTCGGAGTGAAAGCCGTGTTGATTTTCTGGTCTTCCGTAATGTTGGATGAAAGATTGGTATCATAGTTCCCTACCCCTTCCATGGTGTATTTCCCGTAGCGGTCACCGGAAACGATTACGCCTACATCCAGTGAGGGCAGCATTGCTGTTTTGGAACGCCTCAGCAGGCTGTTGGCCATGGCAACACGCTGCCGGGCGATCTGAAAGTCAGGATTGGCTTTTTTCACCTTTTCAAAAAGGGCCAGCAGCTTCGGATCCGTAAAATAGCTTTTAAGATCAATACCGGTAAAGTTCGTTCCACCGGTCAGGCTGTCTGCAATAACGGCTCTTTCAGGCAACGGCTTTGTTTCTTTTACCGCTGTTACTTTCGGTACTGCACAGGATGCCAGCATTAATACTGCGGCACCATAGAGCAGAGATTTGAATTTATGATGTCGTTTCATTCTTCTTTCTGTTTTCAAGGGTTGCGAAAAAAATGTATAATCCAGGAATGATGATGAGCCCGAAAACGGTCCCGATCAGCATCCCTCCAGCAGCGGCGGTACCGATCGAACGGTTCCCCACGGCTCCTGCCCCGGAAGCCACACAGAGCGGGATCAGCCCTGCAATAAAGGCAAATGAAGTCATCAGGATCGGGCGGAGACGCTGTCTGGCCCCCTCAATGGCGGAAGGAATGATCCCGTTGCCTTCCTTATAGCTGGCAATGGCAAACTCTACAATCAGGATGGCATTTTTAGCCAGAAGCCCGATGAGCATGACAAGGGCCACCTGCGCATAGATATTATTGTCCAGGCCGCAGACCAGCAGCGCAATATAGGACCCGAAAATCCCCGTCGGCAGGCTCAGCAGCACCGGCATTGGCAAAAGGAAGCTTTCATACTGCGCCGCCAGCAGAAGGTAGACGAATACGAGGCAGACCAGGAAGATATATACGGTCTGATTACCGGAGAGGATTTCCTCTCGGGTCATTCCCGACCATTCTATCTCAAAACCTTTCGGAAGAGTTTCTGAAGCTGCTTTCTCCACGGCTGCAATGGCATCTCCGGAGCTGTACCCGTCTGCCGGTTCACCGTTGATCATGGCAGACATATACATATTGTATCGTGTAAGCACCTCAGGTCCGTACACACGCTCTATCGTGACGAAGGTGGAGAACGGCACCATTTCGCCTTTGTCGTTTTTCAGGTATAAATTCAGGATGCTTTCCGGTGTATCGCGGTATTCCGGGCTTGCCTGAACCATTACCTTGTACATCTGCCTGAAGCGGATGAAATTGGTTGCATAATAGGATCCGAGCATCGTTTGCAGGGTAGACATGGCATTATCCACAGAAATCCCTTTCTTGGCCGCCATATCGTAATCCATATTGATCATATACTGCGGGAATGTCGCATCGAAACTGGTGAAGCTGTTCTTAAGCTCGGGGCTTTCATTCAGCTTTTTTATGAAATCCCGGGTAACGGCATCCATATGGTCTATGCTTCCCCCGGTACGGTCCAGAAGCCGGAGTTCAAAGCCGCTGCTGTTCCCGAATCCGGGCACAGTGGGTGGTGCAAACGCTTCGATCTCGGCATCAGAAATTCCCTTTGTCTTTTTATTTAGTTCCCTGAGGAAATCATTAACCGATACATCCCGTTCCTTCCAGTCTTTAAGGCTGATCATGGCCATTCCGTAAGATGAGCCTGCAATTTCCGTGATGACATTGTATCCTGCCAGGGTCGTCACATTTTCCACCCCATCCATTTTTTTGGCAATGGCTGTAATTTCATCCAATACTTTTTCAGTCCTTTCCACAGTTGCACCCTGCGGCGTAGTCACGCTCACGTACGCCATCCCCTGGTCTTCCATCGGGATAAACCCGGATGCCAGGAACTTTGTACTCCCCCAGGTAAGCAGGATAAAGGCAACCAGAAGGCAGAAGGTAACCATCGTTCTGGTAGCAAACCTGGATAGGATCCTTACGTACCCGTTGGTCACTTTTTCGAGGAAAGCATTGAAAGAACCGAAGAACCGGTCCATCAGGTTTTTTTTACGGCCGTGCACATGAGGCTTTAAAATAAGCGCACATAAAGCAGGGGTAAGCGTTAAGGCATTAATCCCGGAAATCACGATACTGATAGCAAGCGTCAGGGAAAACTGCCGGTAAAATACGCCTACCGGGCCATCCAGGAATGCTACGGGAATAAATACCGCCGACATCACCAGGGTAATGGCTACCACAGCGCCTGCGATCTCTTTGGTCGCAATGATGGTAGCTTCCATAGGCTGATATCCTTCTTCCATTTTTACATGGACTGCCTCTACCACTACAATGGCATTATCCACCACAATACCGATGGCCAGCACAAGGGCAAACAGGGTAAGGAGGTTTACTGAGAACCCGAGCATATTCATAAAGGTAAAAGTCCCGATCAGTGCTACCGGAATAGCCAGTACAGGGATCAGGGTGGAACGCCAGTCCTGTAAGAACAGGAAAACAACAATCGCTACGAGTACAAAGGCCTCCAAAAGAGTTTTTATAACCGCGCTTATAGAAGCATCCAAAAACCTGGAAACGTCATAGGCCATATTATAATCCATCCCGGGAGGAAAGGAACCTGCTTTCAGCTCTGCCATTTTATCTTTTACATTCTGAATAACTTCGGAAGCATTGGAGCCCGGTCTCTGCTTCATCATGATGGATGCGGAAGGCCGGCCGTCGGTTTTGGAAATCATGCCGTAGGTCATGGCCCCGAATTCCACTTTAGCAATATCTTTCAGCTTTAAAATAGTTCCTTCTTCATCAGCCCGCACCGGAATTTCCCCGTACTGTTGAGGCTCAAAGAATTTTCCTTTGTATTTAACGACATACTGAAGCTGCCCGGCCTGCTTACCGGAAGATTCGCCCACCTTTCCGGGTGCAGCGGAGATATTCTGTTTCTGGAGTGCCTGTACCACTTCATCTGTGGAAATATTGTACACCGCCATCTTCTGGGGATCAAGCCATACCCGCATGGAGTATTCCTTCTGCCCCATAATTTCGGCTCGTCCTACCCCATCCAGCCGCTTCAGCTCCTGAAGGACATTGATGTCTGTGAAGTTATAGATAAACTGCTCGTCCTGGCTGGGATCCGTGCTGGTGATGTTCAGGTACATCAGCATGCTGTTCACTTCTTTCTCGGTAGTAACACCGGCCCTGATCACTTCTTCAGGCAATTCATCCAGGATCGTGGTTACCCTGTTCTGCACGTTGACGGCAGCGAGATCTGGATCCGTTCCCACTTCAAAGAATACCTGTATGACAGTTAATCCGTCATTTGATGTAACGGTGGACATATAGGTCATGCCGGGCACACCGTTGATCGCCCGTTCCAGTGGCAGAGCTACCGCATCTGCGGAAACTTCGGCATTGGCACCGGTATATTTTGCCGTTACCGTTACCGACGGAGGAACGATATCGGGAAACTGCGTAATCGGCATTTGCGTCAGCGCCATAATCCCCACCAGCACGAAGACAATGGAAATCACCAGCGAAAGGACCTTCCGCTTGATAAATATTTCTACCATAATTGATTATTTAGGGTTACAGCGTCTTTTTAATGATGATCATGTCGCCGTCTTTCAGGGACTGGGTACCTTCAAACACAATCCGGTCTCCCGGTCTGATGCCGCTTTCTACCAGATAAGCATCCTTCAGGGAAGTGCTTACAGTAACATTGGTCATCTTCACCTTGTTATCTTTTCCTACCCTGAAGACATAGGTTTTGTCCTGAATGGAAAAAGTGGATTTCTGCGGGATCAGCACCGCATTGTTCTCTACCTCGGAAATCGTCAGCTTTCCTGAGGTCCCGTGTTTGATGAGATGGTCAGGATTCGGGAAGAGTACTTTGTAGCGGATGGATCCTGTGGCACGGTCAATCTCACTTTCGGCTGATTTCAGGGCACCGTTGAACTGGTAGGCCATCCCGTTGGGAAGCACCAACTGGATCTTCTGGTGTTTGCCCAGCTTATCTTTAGACAAAAGCTCAAAATACAGATTTTCCGGAATGGAAAAATAGGCATATACCTCATCCAGCTGGGAAAGTGTGGTCAGCAGGGTACCATTGGTAACCAGGCTTCCGTCTTTGTGGGGTATGACATCAATGACGCCGTTGAAGGGCGCGGTTACCGTTGAAAAATTTATTTTCTGCAATACGGCTTTCCGCTCTGCATCGGCAAAAGCGTATTTACCTTTTGCGGATGACAGCCTGGCTTTCACCAGTTCCAGTTCATTGCCTGCAACAAAACTTTTGTCATAGAGGCTTTTGACCTGCTTCAGCTCAACTTCTGCAATGCGCAGGTCGGCTTTTGCCTGCCTGCACTGGGCTTCCGCTTTCAGGAGGTCCATTTTAAGTTCGGCATCATTGATCTTGAACAGTGGCTGACCTTTCCTTACGGACTGTCCTTCATTAACGTAGATATGATCGATAATCCCGTCCACACGGGAGCGGAGCTCTACGTTTCTCTTGGCCTGAATGTCTGTTACAAACTGGCTGCTGATCAGGGTATCTTTTTGTTTGACCTGAAATACAGGTACTTCCTTATTTTCTTTATGGTGACTGGTATTGCTTTTGACACATGAGTATGCGCATAATAATGCAGCAATGCATACTATGAAACTTTTTGTATTCATGATAGAATTTTATAACTGAAGTTCGACGAAAAATATTGGGGGACAATACCCGTCTCAGAACAGCTGCAACAGGTGCAGGTAAGATTTTACGGCACAGAATACCGCCGGCGCAGGCATCAGCCTGGTACAGGCTTCCGTATTTAAAAACTGTTCGGCCATTCTCTCCGGAGTATCTGCCGGGGCCATAGCACAGATATTCTTAAAGAAATTCTTGGTATAAACCTGTACAGCTTTTACATTATAATACGATTCTACGACAGGATTAATGCCATTGCTGACCGTATTTCCCTTCACGGGAATATTCATCAGTGATTTCTCAGCCCAGTCCGAGTTGAAAAACGAAAACAGTATAACGAGATACACACTGATAAAAGACCTGATCAATAACATTCAGTAGAAATTGCGAATTGTAAACATGAATATGTTTAAGACCACAAATTTGAGGCATTTGCTTTTAAGTTTTTTTTAATTAATGTTAATAAAAACTTAACACAAAGTTAAATAAGCATAATTATATGAATAATCTTAGGCTTTCAGATGATGAAGGATCCTATTGATTAAGTATTGGATAGAATGGTCCGACACCACCACTCCGCCCCCTATCGCATGAGTAGGAAACCTTTCTTTTAATCCGTAACTCTCAGCTCTATAACTCTTACGCTCTCCCACTCTTTAACTCTCCTACTCCTTAATCCATCGCAGATCAGCAGATCAAGCAGATTTTTACGCATTGTAAAAACCGTAGGTTTTTGAAAACTGATGTGTTCTTATGTTTTCAAAGCTCTTGTCTTAATGATTCTTATGGGTCAAAACTTTTGTGACTGTTGTAGTTTTTATATTTCCGCAGATCAGCAGATCAAGCAGGTTTTTACACGTCGTAAAAACCATAAGTTTTAAAGCTTATACACGCTTCTGTTTTCAAAGCTCTTATCGTAATGATTCTTATGGGTCAGAAAAACTCTATGCGTATTATGATTGTAATCCCAACCCTAATGCATTCTAAAACTTTAGTACACTCAAACGCTCCCAAAAATTCCTGCTGCAATATCTGAAACCGGAATCTAATGGTGTAAAGTCATCCTTCAGGTCTTGGAAGAAATCCCTTATAATGCTTATATTTGTTATAGGACAACTTATGATAATTATATAATGAAGTACGGAGCTGTCGCATTCTGGGGATTGTTTATCGCTTATTTTATCCTGGTACACCCCTGCATCCTGTATTACAATGCTTACCATACCAGCAATAATACTCCCGACGGGATGCTGGCCCTGGTTTTTCTGGTGCTGAGCATCCTGTTATGGTCAGTCGTGCTGGGATTCATCCTGCGGCTGATTCTTAATAACGGGATTTTAGCTAAAAGGAACCTCAGGTACATTGAACAGTATGGAAAAAGACTGGATGGAATAATCAGGGAATCAAAAGTACTCCGGGAACATGGTTCCGGGCCTGCATTGCGTGAAATCATTCTGGAAATGACTAATTTTTCGGGGCACCGCATCCTCCATACCATGACCATTACTGATAGCAGGCCTGAAGAGAACAGGTTTACCCCCGGGAAATCCATCAGCCTCAGGATTGATCCTTCATTCAGGCGAAATCCTTACTTTTTCCTGGAAGGTTCCCATTCGAAAGTGAACTATATGCTGTTCCTCCCGTGGTTTATCATATTGGCCGGAGTCATTCTGTATTACCGATACGCGTATGCATCTGAAAGCGGCGGGCTGGGCTGGCGGTTCCTGGAACTCTCCCATCCCCTTATCGTGATACCGGCATCCTCCATTTTTGCTGCCGGCATCATCTATTTCATCATCAGGGTTTTCATTATGGGGAACAAAACAACCGCAGAACGGTTAAAGCTGAAATTCCTCGGAGAAGTAACCGTTGCCGATATTGTGGAGGTTACCCAGACCGGGACCTACATCAATAACCAGCCTCAGGTAAAGTATACCCTTGAATTCAAAGATAAAAAGGGAACCCTGATACGTACCGGCAAAAAGCAGATCGTTTCCCTGATGGATATCGCACAGGTTAGCTCCATAAAACAGAAGGAAGTCATCTATCTGCCTGACCATCCTGAAAACTTCAGCTTTTTTGATGAAATTAACAATTAGATTCCAATGAAAAACTTTCTACCTGCCGCCATGGCGGCTATCATGCTCATAGGCTGTAAAGATTTTAAAAAGAGCATTGATGATACCTTAAACAGCCCTGCCGAAACTGCAGGATCCGGTACCGGAGACGCTGCTAATACCCCGGCTGCCTATCCCTCCGCTTACAGTGGTCATTCGGGCACAGTAGCGACACCGGAAAAACCGGCTTATTTCACCTCTCAGAAAGACAAGCTACAGGAAGCGGAAAACAAGCTCCGTGCCCTGCCGCAGTTTGCCGGCAAGCCGATTTTCATTTATCAGTTCATCCATTTTTACGATGACGGCAGGATCATAACCAAACTTCAGAACCCTGATAACCCGGAGTATATAGATGAATATACCTATGATGACGGGATGTGGCAGAAGCCGGAACCTGTAGTCCTTTCAAAAAATGATAATATTAAAGAGGAACTTATCCCGCTGGACAGGATCCCTTTTGAACATGTAGTCAATGTCTATCATGTCCTGGAAGAAAAAAGAAAAGAAATCGGAAGCCAATCGCAAGATTATACCCTGTATGCCGGAAAACGGAAAGGTAAAATCCATTGGTACCCGGGCAGTATTCAAAACGAACGTTCATCATACGATATTGAATATAATGAAGACGGCACCTTAAAATCTTTTGAACAGAGATAAAAGGCTGCTTCATTCTTAACCGATAAGATATAATTTTTATTAGGCTGTTTATACAACAGAAAGAATTTTCTGACGGATCGGTCTTTAAATACGATCGTTTCCCAAATGAGACGGGAAATTCCTGCCGGTTCCCTATAAATAAAAGCCATTCAGATGATCTGAATGGCTTCCTGTTAAGCTATGATTAATATGGTTTATTAATATACAATATTCATCATTGGTTTCATTACTTGCTCTTTTCTGTGGTGAGCTTCCCTGCTAATTTTGAAACTTTAAGCAGTCCTTTTCCTAACTTTTTAATGGAGGCGCTGTCTTTTGTGTTTTCTGCTTTTTCTGCCGCTTCCACAGTAGCATTGCCTAATTTTTCAAGCAGGCTGCAGATTTTTTTGTTGTCCTTATCAGCCATGGCCTCTTTCAGTTTCTCCAGATCGTGCAGGATCGGTGCAAAGCCTCTGCGGTCTTTCAGTAGCTTGATCCAGCTGGTGATGTTGGGGGCAGCACCGGTTTTGGATTCTTTTTCAATACCGGTTTCTACCAGTTCAATTGTTTTTTCAACGTATTCTAATTCAGATTGTTGGTCGTTCATAATTTTGTTTTTTGATGTAAATTGCATAGGACAATAGATGTGCCAGAACCAGTATTTTATTAAAATATTAGTATATAATTATACTTTTATTTTCATTTAATATATACATGATTAAGTCACTTGCAGTGTTGACCGCAGTTTCATTGACCTTATCAGATTTTTTCAGTACTATTTTCCCGGTAATGCTTACATAAGATCATGGATTATCATAAAACCGTAAACCCATGTTGTGAATCATGGCTGAATACCGATGCCATGCATACAATATTATAAAGGGTAATTCGTCAAAGCCTGAATATTTGGCATATAATTGGTTCAGGAAGGAAAAAAAATAAATATTATGATTAAAAAAATTTTTACACTGATGTTGTCTTTGTGCTTCCTGAGCATTTCATTAATAAGCTGCGACAAAGATGATATAGAAGTCCCGGTGCCTTTTGACATTCCGTTAACGGTTGAGCAGGATCTGCCTTTTGCTACAGTACAGACCAGCTCTTACCTGCGCTATCCGGAAATTGCCCTGAATTTAGACCTTGATGCCACCATCAAGGAAAAATATCCGAAGTTGTCTATTAACAACCTGAAAAGTGCCAAGCTTACAGGATTTACCATAGATTATATCAGCTCTAAACTCGGAAACAAACTCGATGTGATTAACAGTGCTAAAATCTACATTAAAGCGCCTGATTTACCGGAAGTGCTGGTGGGTACTGTAGAAAACAACACCAATCCGAACCAGCTGGTGATCAATACCGTGGATACTGAACTGATCGACTATTTTAAATCCAAGCAAAACTCATTGATTCTTGAAGTAAAAGGGGCAAAACTAAGCCTTGATGAGCTGAAAGTTAACCTGAAGCCTGTCTTCAAAATTTCTGTAGGGTTATAGCAATTCAGATTTTTAAATTTATATATATGCAGGAACTTAATCCTGCATTTTTTGTAAAAACCTGTGTTAAAAATTTCTTTTGGCTGATCTTTTGCGGTACAGATACAGACAGTTTTGAAATTCAGCACTGCTCCATTGATATCTAATCTTTAACACCAACCGTTATGGGAATAAAACCAGGACCAAAGAAAACAGCAGCATCTACCGGTGAAACCGATAAGCGCCAGAGGGATAACAAAGAAACGCCTAAAAACGACCCGTCGCTAAAGCCTCATAAGCATAAGAAAGGCGACTGACGTTAACTGAATGTGTATTTTAATCCGGCCATAGTAATACTGTGATCTGGATTAATTTATAAACTCAGATAGCTCTGACCATAAAAGGGATTAAAAACAAACTTTATAATCTGTAAAACGGCTTCTATGAACATAGGAGCCTTTTTTTGATCCATATTGTCCGGATAAATACATTTTCGGATCCTTTAATGCAGTATAAATCCAGTCCATCATTAGATTAAAAATCATGAAAAAAAATACCACATATCACATTTATTCATTACCATGGCTCTTTTTTTGAGGCAGAGCAATTAATATATATCATCTAAGCCAAAGAAGTTTTGACCATGCAGATGATCTGATAATGGAAAATCCTGAACCGGCAAGAGTCATCATAAAAACGCTATATGGTATAAGTTACCAGGTATTCCAATAATTTTTTAATTAATTTCTGAAACCATGAATAAAAACAAATATTTTTTTACTTCCGTTCTTGCCCTGTTGCTTCATTCTTTATGTGCCGGACAGCAGCAGAATGCCGAATCGCATTATTCGCTGTTTAAACCTGTTCCGAAAGCACTGATGAGAGAAATGGAAACCGACCGTCCTGATGTAACCGAATCTCCCTACACTGTGGATGCCGGACATTTCCAGTATGAAACCGATATCGTTAACCTGGTACGTGAAAGAACTGAGCTGCAGAAGACCAGTACTCTGCTGATCAATCATGCCAACATAAAAATCGGGATTACCGGTTCCACTGCCATACAGATAGGTTTCCCAACTTACGGCATACAGAAGGAAACCGATCTGGTTACCGGTGCTGTAACCACAGCCCGTGGCTTTGGAGACATCAGCCTCAGGGTAAAACAGAACCTGATAGGAAATGACAATGGGAAATTTGCCTTAGCCGTTCTCCCCTACATTAAACTCCCGACTTCCGGATATGACGACGAAAGCCGCCTGGAAGGAGGGCTGATTGTCCCAATGCTCTATAAACTGCCCGGGGAATGGAAAATCGGGATGCAGGTAGAAGTTGACAGGCTGAAAGATACAGACCAGCCGGCCATGCATACGCAATTCCTGCAGACCCTTACCCTCAGCCATCCCCTGGTAAAAAGTGTGGAGGGAATTGCAGAAACCTATTATACCTATGATTTCAAAGCCCATCATCTATCCAATTACGTTAATGCTGCGGTCCAGATGAAAGTAGCCAAGGATTTTAAGGTTGATGCGGGAATCAATTACGGGCTCCAGCACGATGCGGAAAAACATAATTTTGTCGGTGCCTCTTACCGGCTGTAATCAATAGTCGAGACAGATTTTATTTTTCTGAATATGAATGCGTCACGGTTTGTCGCGTAAGGATTACTTTTTTCATCTAGTTAAAATAAAATCTGTTCCTATCTTAGAAAACTGCTCAAATAATTTCATGCAGTTTGATTATTCCTCTATCCATACCAGTTATTTAATCCCTGAAACCTTATCGTCCAGGTCGCGTATGTCTCTCCTCAGCTCCATGAACATATCTTTGATATTGTAATTTTCATAATGATCAGGCTCAAAATCCTCAGGGAATATCCCCGAAGCATACTGCCATACCTCCACAATTTCCCCTAACGGAATATCGTAAGGCTTATAAAACGAGTTGTCGGCAGCTACGGTAACTGATTTCCCTTTCTTAGCTTTAAACCTCTTATAGGAAATACCATCGTTCAAAGTGACAAAAACATAACTTTTACCGGTCTTAAGGTCATTGATGTCTTCAACATATTTGCCGATGATATAAGATCCGTCTTTAAACGGAGGCATGGAATCGCCCTGCGCCGGGAATGCCCTGTATTTACCGTTGACCAGAAAAGGCAGTGAAATCCGCTGTAAGCTTTCAATGTATTCAGGGTCGCTGTACCCGGACAGATAACCCATCGATGCCTTCTGAGGTACAATTTCAATACTGTTGTTCCCGAGTTTATCCACAATAACGGGCAGCACGATCCTGTTATCCGGAAGTTTTAAAATATCCTCCAGAGGATATTTGCGGATATCAACCGTCAGCAGCAGATCGATGCTTACATTGAAATATTTTGAAATCCTGATCAGAAGCTCATACGGAGCCTCGGAACGCCCGTCTTCGTATTTGGAATAGCGCACTCTGCTCAGTAAAATTTTATCCGCCAGTTCCTGCTGGGATATATTTTTCTGAGCCCTTAAAAACCTGATGTTTTCTGAAAAAATAGACATTGATACAATTTGTATCAGCAAATATACAAAAAATGATACAAATAGTATCTAGTTTTGTACCATGAACCGTGCAATTGTACATATGGACCTGGATGCCTTCTTCGTATCCTGCGAGAGGCGTAACAATGACGCCCTCAAGGGAATCCCGCTCATTATAGGAGGCGGAGACCGGGGCGTTGTAGCATCCTGTTCCTATGAAGCACGGAAATTCGGCGTACATTCTGCCATGCCTATCCGGATGGCATTGAGACTTTGTCCGGAAGCAAAAATCATCAAAGGCGATTATGAACTCTATTCCAATCTGTCTCATACGGTAACCGAAGTCATCCGGGAAAAAGTTCCGTTGATGGAGAAAGCGAGCATCGATGAATTTTACCTGGACCTGTCCGGGATGGATAAATTTTTCGGATGTTTCCGCTGGACCCAGGAGATGGCGTTATCCATTACCAAGGAAGTGGGTCTCCCAGTCAGCTTTGCATTGTCCGCCAATAAAACGGTTTCCAAAATCGGGACCGGTGAATCCAAGCCTGAAGGCAGGCTGAAAATCGCGGAAACGGAGATCCGGCCTTTTTTGAACCCGCTATCCGTCCGGAAAATCCCGATGGTGGGCGACCGCACATTCCAGCTGCTTTCCCGGGTAGGCATCCGTACGATCCATACTTTATCTGAAATGCCCGTCCTGGTCCTCCAGCAGATGATCGGGGCCAACGGAAAAGAACTGTGGAAGAAAGCCAACGGCATCGATGAAAATCCGGTCATCCCCTATTCCGAACGCAAATCCATCTCCACAGAAAAGACTTTCGCTACCGATACCATCGATATCCCGGACCTGCAAAGGATCCTGAACGGGATGTCGGAAAAGCTGGCTTACCAGCTGAGGCAGGAGAAATGGCTAACCTCTACCATAGTGGTGAAAATCCGGTACGCCAACTTCGATACAGAGACCAAACAGAGCAGGGTCGCCTATACCTCAGCAGACCATACCCTGTCAAGGGTTGCGCTGGAACTTTTCAACCGGCTGTATACGCGCAGGATGCGGATCCGGCTTATCGGCCTGCGATTTACCGATCTTGTCCACGGAAGATACCAGATGAACCTTTTTGAGGATACCGAAGAACAGATGAGCCTGTACCAGGCCATGGACCGTCTTAAAAGCCGTTTCGGAGCGGATGCTGTCGGCAGGGCTTCGGGCTTTGATTTTGAACATAAAAACCTATTATAATATTTTTCCTATGTATATTAACTGTCACTCCTTCCACAGCCTGCGTTACGGAACCCTGTCCGTAGAAGAGCTTGTACAGAAAGCCCAAAGCCTGGGCATCAAAGAGCTGGTGCTTACGGATATCAATACTGTTACTGCCATTTACGAGTTCAAAAAGCGATGTGATGATGCCGGAATCAGGCCCATCGCCGGAATGGAAATCAGAAAAGACAACAGACTGCTGTATATCGCCATAGCCCGGGAATTTTCCGGGATCGGGGAAATGAACCGGATGGTCACCGCCCATAACTGCGACGGAGCAGCGCTTACGGAAACAGCCCCGGATTTTGAAAATGTATTCGTGGTGTATCCATTGCAGAATATGCCGGCAATGCTTAAGGACAATGAATACATCGGGATCCGTGAAGAGGAGCTTAATTTCCTGATCCGTCCTGAACTGAAAAAGCACCTTCACCGCATGGTCATCCTTCACCCGGTAACCTTCAGCTCCCAGAAAGAATACAATCTGCACCTTATTTTAAGGGCTATTGATAAAAATACCCTGTTATCCATGCTTTCAGAGCAGGATACCTGCCGGAAATCGGAATACATGAAATCCGAAAGGGAATTTACTGAAGAGTTTCAGTATTACCCTGAAATTATTGAAAACACCAAAAAGCTGCTGGCGGCATGCAGCTTTGAATTCGATTTTAAAAAAGTCCGCAACAGGCAGTCGTATACACGGTCCAGAGCATCAGATCTGAAGATGCTGACCCGGCTGACTTACCTGGGGCTTAAAAAACGTTACGGCAATGATCATGAAGAAGCCCGCAAAAGAGTGGAACGCGAACTGGAAGTCATCAATACGCTTAACTTCTGTTCCTATTTTCTGATTACCTGGGACATTGTCCGCTACAGCAACCGTATGGGGCTCATGCATGTGGGAAGAGGGAGCGGTGCCAATTCCATCGTCAGCTACTGCCTGGGCATTACGGACATCTGCCCGCTGGAACTCGACCTTTATTTTGAACGCTTCCTGAACCTGAACCGGAATTCACCACCGGATTTTGACATCGACTGGAGCTGGCAGAACAGGGACACCATACTGGAATATATCTTCAAACGCTATGGAAAAGAGCACGTGGCCTTCTGCGGCACGAATGTGCAGTTCAAATACAAATCGATCTTCCGGGAAGTAGGAAAAGTATTCGGACTTCCTAAAGAAGAGCTTGATGGTTTGGCTAACCAATCAGTGGAAACCCATGACCGGAACTCGGTAGTGAAGCATGTCCACCGCTACGGTGCCATGATGGAGAAATTCCCGAACCAGCGCAGCATGCATGCCTGCGGAATCCTGATTTCCGAAGATCCCATCACCAATTTCACTGCCCTGGAAATGCCGCCCAAAGGATTCCCGATTGCCCAGTTCGATATGGATACGGCGGAAGATATCGGACTTGAAAAATTCGACATCCTTTCTCAGCGCGGACTGGGCACCATTAATGACACGGTAGCCCTGATCGAAAAGACGAGAGGCATTACCGTAGATATCCGGAATACCGCCCTGTCCAAAAACGAAGCAAAATCCAATGAATGCCTGGCTGTAGGAAAGACCATCGGATGTTTTTATATTGAATCCCCGGCCATGCGCGGGCTCCTGAGAAGGCTGAAGTGTTCGGATTACCGGACTTTAGTCGCTGCTTCTTCCATCATCAGGCCCGGCGTAGCCCAGAGCGGGATGATGCGGGAATATATTTTCAGGCATAACCACCCGGACCGGTTTGAGTACTTCCACCCTATTTTTGAGGAAAACCTGAAGGAAACTTACGGCATTATGGTATACCAGGAAGACGTCATTAAGATTGCCCAGTATTTCGGAGGTGTGTCACTGGAAGATGCAGATATCCTCCGCAGGGCCATGAGCGGAAAAGAAAGGTCGATTAATAAACTACAGGAAGTAAAAGCCAACTTCTTTTTGCAATGTAAAGGACAAGGTCATTCTGAAGCCCTTACCCGGGAAGCTTTCCGGCAGATCGAATCTTTCGCGGGGTATTCCTTCTGCAAAGCCCACTCAGCTTCCTATGCCATGGAAAGCTACCAGAGCCTGTACCTGAAAGTATACTATCCGCTGGAATTCATGGTCTCGGTCATCAACAACCAAGGCGGCTTTTACCGCACGGAAGTCTATATCCATGAAGCCAGGATGTCAGGAGCCGGCATTCAGGTTCCTTGTGTGAACACCAGCGAATACCTGGCTACCCTTAGAGGAAATGAGATCTACCTGGGTTTTATGCTCATGGAAAGGCTTGAAACAAAAGTAGCCCACAGAATTGTGGAAGAACGTGAACGTAACGGGACTTACAACTCGCTGGAAGATTTTATCCGGCGTATCCCGGCCGGTATTGAGACTATTCAGACGCTGATTTTCATCGGGGCATTCCGGTTTACCGGGAAACCGAAGAATGAATTGCTCGTGGAAGCGCGGATGCTACTGGTTAACTTCAAACCTGAAAACAGAGGCATGATGCTGATTGAAGAACCGGTACAGTCTTTTCAACTGCCTGAACTGAAAAGGGAGCCTTTAGAAGATGCTTTCGATGAGATAGAGATCATCGGATTCCCGGTTTCCTGCAGTCCGTTTGACTTATTGCAGACCTCGTACCGTGGTTCGGTTTATGTGAAAGACCTGCCCCGTTTCCATAAACGCCAGGTAAAGATGCTGGCCTACCTGATCTCCAGGAAACACGTTCCCACAAAAAAAGGAGCCATGTTTTTCGGGACCTGGATCGATGTGAACGGGGAATATTTTGACACAACCCACTTTCCAGACAGCCTTAAAGATTATGATTTTCAGGGTGGTGGCTGTTATCTGCTGCTCGGTACCGTAGAAGTGGATTACCACTTTCCTACCGTTACCATCCATAAAATGGCAAAACTGCCGATGATACCGGATCCGAGGTATGCTTATGCCCAGGAAAAAGAGTATGATATCTACCAGAAAATCCGGGAAGATGTCAGCATGACTTCAAGAAAACCTTATCCACAGGCACAGGAGATCAATTTGCCGCGATACAGGATCAACAGGTAGTTCAAATCCCGGATTTCATTCCGGTTGTATAACAAAAAACCCCGGCTGAAGCCGGGGGCGAATTTTTCAATAACTAATAACTCTAAATTAGATTTGAGCTGCAAAGGTAATAAGAATTTCTGTATCCGACAGCAGAGTCTGGATTTTTCCACGTATTATTATATCCGGTATACAGCGTTCAGATCCGGAATTCTATTGTAGCAATAGGGAAAGAGACTCATACTTAACAAATTAAAAGGAGACCTTTCAAAGCATAAAATAATATGTTTAGCATAATTTATTAGTCATATTATCCTTTATTCCCTATCAGTTCAATTTTCCTTTTATCCTGTATCACTTATTTTGTCAGGTATGAGAATATGATTTCAGCGACAGCATCCGGATTTTCTTCGAACATGTAATGTCCTGTATCCGGAAGGTATACAAGTTCGTACTGTTCAGCTGCCATCGGAAGTGCATACTGGTAGAAACCGTAAGAAACATTGCTGGCAATTCCCAGCACAGGCATGGTCAGTTTTTCATAATCTTTGCTGTCCTCAATATCCTGACTAAAAGCCTGGTACCAGGCATTGGAAGCACGGATACGTTCCGGATGATTGTAAACAGCGGCATAAGCTTCTTTTTCAAATTCAGTCATTTTGCTTTCATCCACCATAACATACCGGAAGAGCCAGTCCAAAAGCTCATAATACCGGCCTTCCAGAAGTTTTTCAGGCAATCCCCTGACCTGGTTGAAACCCATCCACCAAGTATACGGATGAACAGGGTCGATCTTATCCCCGAATGTACCGGCGGCCGGGATCAGCGGCATCTGGAGCATGCCTTCATTGGGATGGAGGCCGTCGGCGACAATCAGCCTTGAGACCACCTGAGGATAATTATAGGCGAGGCTCATGGCCACCATACCGCCGATATCATGGCCCAACACAAAAGCTTGCTGAAGGCCCAGCTGAAGGATAAGCGCATAAATATCCGATGCCATCGTTTTTTTATCGTAGCCGGATTCAGGGGTTGCAGAACTGCCCATTCCACGGATATCCACTACAAAGACCCGGAAATGCTCAGCCAGTTGCGGAGCAATTCTATGGAATGAATACCAGGTCTGAGGCCATCCCGGAAGGCAGATCAGAGGAGATCCGCTGCCTCCTTCCACATAATGGAGCTGTATTCCGTTTACATCAATGGTATGATGGGTAAATCCTTCCCATTTCTTAATCAGTTCTTCGTCTGTATATTGAGTGTTCATAGCTGTAAAATTAAAGTTGAAGGAAATTATTTTCTTGTTAAGGCTTCTTCAGCGCCAGTCCAGGTCAGGTCAGTATAACGCCCGTTGTCTAAAGCGTTATGATGGGCGGCAAACATACTGTACAGGTACTGCATCTGCTGCCATGCAGGATACAGCTCGTGCTCTCCTTCAGGATGCTGTTCCCTGATTTTTGTAATCATATCCATCAACTGGTCCATGGATCCCTGGTTCTGGAGTTCAAACGGCGATCCGAATATGCGTCCGGTCAAGGGAACCAGATCTTCAGGACTCACCCGGAAGCCGGCAATGCGGAGGTAGCGCGGAGCAGTATCGTCCAATGCCGCATCGGCTGTAAAGGCAGCTGTATCATCCAGGGTAGTGAAATCAATTTCCCATCCGGACTTGCCCTCATAATAAGCAATAGTGCGGTTTTTTGTATTCATAAGGGGAATATCGTATTGCAAGACATACGCAAAAGCACCGTTGAAAACCGAAGTAGCCTGAACAGGACGGCTATTGAGAATATCTGCAAAAGTTTTGCGCAAATCGAAATTGCGGTTGCATCCTTCAGCAAGCTGGGTATAATCTGTACAGAAATCTGAAGGGATAAAGCGGGGTACGCCTGCATTAACAGCAGCATCCAGAAGTTTAGTCTGTGTTTCTACGATAACATCGTGCAGCCCTGCCAGTGCAGATATCACACAGGATACGCCGGAACAGGCAGACTCAAGCATGGAGGCATCATTAAAATTGGCTTGAATAATATTGACACCCAGAGCCTCCAGCGCATTCACTTTTTCAGCATTACTTTCTGCGCGTACTACTGCTTTCACTTCTGCTCCCCGACGGATCAGTTCACGGCAGATTTTTTCTCCAAGGCTCCCGGTGGCACCGGCAACCAGAATTGTTTTTTCCATAGTGGTCATATTTGTTGATATGTCAAAACTATGAATTATCGGAGCCCATGAAACTACCATTTGGTAGTTTAGAAAATCTTAACGTATGTTTTTGCGGATGCGGCTCAGGGCATTAGGTGTGATGCCGAGATAGGACGCCAGCTGTTTTACGGATACATGCTGCATAAAGCCGGGCTTTTGTAAAAACTCAAGGTAACGTTCTTCCACGGTAAGGGTCTGGAAACGGATGATTTCGTCAATCATGCGGATGGCCATTGATTCCCAGATCTTCCTGCCGAATTCCTGCCAGGCGGGAAGTTCACGGTACAATAATTCCATATCGGCCTTTTCGATATAATACAGCTCGGCTTCTTCAACAGCTTCTACATTGAAACGGGTCGGTTCCTGGTGTTTAAAGCTGGCAATTTCTGTAAAAAATTCATCCGGCAACACCACCCAGGCTGTCAGTTCCCGGTCTTCGCCATATACAAAACGCAGGGCTCCGCTCCTGATATAATAATACCGGCTGGCCACCTGCCCCTTCTTTAACAACAGCTGTCCCTTCCGGACTGTTTTCACATGGAATCTGGAAAGGATCATCCGCAGGTCATCATTAGAGAAATGACCATACCGGGATATAAAATCTACAAATTCCTGCATGACGGTGATGGATTAATTTTTATGACTGATCCGTGTAGGTTCAATAAGCAAATGTATAATAAAAGTTGGATAATTAATCCCAGGCAAAGATTTTACAATAATCTTATATCAGGAACTGTCCCTGTCTGAAGCACAAATGCAATACTCATTTACGGTAATCCGCAGGGAAACAGGGAATATCCTATCTATTTTTGTATGAAGATTAATCTATTACACAGCAAAAAAGACCCATAAAGCACAAATGATGAAAACCATAAAGCCCTGTACAGCTACAGGGCTTTATATTCAGGAATAAATCAGGAATGTTGCTTATTTCACCGCTGTGGCTTCCAGCTCCACTTTCAGGGTTTCAAAAAGGCTTTTTACTTCCAACACGGTAGAAGCCTGCCTGATCCCGTTTTCGGTGAGCCATTCCTGTATAATACCGAAATGTTCGAATAGCTCTGATGCTGAGGTTGTATAGATGTTCAGCCGCACAATATTGTTCAGCTCATATCCTGCTTCCCGGATTACTTGTTCAAGATTCCGGATGGTATGGATCAATTGCGATTTCATATCCTGATTGCTTGAAATGCCTTCATCACTGATGGCAGTCTGGCCCGAGACATATAAAGTACTTTCGACATTCCTTACTTCCACAGCCTGGACATAATCCCTTGTATCCTGCCATGTCCAAGGATTGATTACCTGTTTTTCCATTTGATAGTTATTTAAACTTAGGAGGCAAAATTCCTGATATTGTATGGATGATGACTGTGATGCAGATCACTTTATGTATTCCTGTTTTTGTACAGCCGGCTCAGGGTCTCCCGTGAAACACCGAGATACAGTGATAATATCGATTTCGGAATTCTTTGGATCAGTGAGGGATAGAGCTGTAAAAACTGTTCATACCTTTTCTTTGCGGACAACGTGAGCAGTGAAAGAATCCTTTTCTGATTGGCGATATGTCCTTTAACGGACTTATCAAGAAAATATCCTGACAAATGCGGATAACGTTCGGTAAGCATCCGGTAATCGTCATAGTGCAGGCTGAAAATTTCACTGTCTTCAATACACTGTAGGCTGGATATCGCCGGAACCCGATGGTAAAATGCAGAAAAATCTGTTTCCCACCAGTTTTCGAAAGCAAAAGACAGAATACATTCTTTCGCTTCATCATCTGTATAGAACAGCCTGACCAGTCCGGAAGCTATAAAGTAGATATGGCTGACCTTATGCCCTTCCCGGAAAACATAGCCTCCTTTATTCAGCTTTTGATGATGAAATAAATCTTTAACTTCAAGAAATTCCTGATCAGTCAGACGGTCAAACAGGTCTATGGTGTTTTTTGATACTTGCTCCATTTTTCTTAACTTTGATCTGAATAATTCTATCGGACTATAAAGTTTATTCCCTTTTTTCTGTTAGCCCGGTTTTCAACAATATACGTATTAAGTTTTATTACTATCCCGTTTACCAACAAATACATCATCCAGTTTTACCAAAACAGCTGTATGATCCACTGCATTTTAAACTTATCCATCATCATATTAATACCCCTTTATTATGAATCAGAAAGAAAATATGAAAATAATCATTACCGGAGGGCCCGGGATGGGCAAGACCTCAATTATCGGCTCCCTGAAAGAAATGGGATATTCTACTGTACCTGAGTCCGGGAGGGATATCATCAGGAACCAGACTGAAATCTGTGGAGACCGGCTTCCATGGAAAGACCGGAAAGGATTTGCTGAGGAAATGTTCCATCAGGCCATTGAAGATTTTAACTGTGCAGGCCGGCATGACAGCCTTACTTTTTTTGACCGGGGCTTACCTGATGCCATCGGTTACCTGATGCTTTGCAGCCTCCCTGTACCGGAAATCATGTGGCTTGCCGCAAAAGAATACCGTTACCATAAGAAAGTCTTCATAACGCCGCCGTGGAAAGAGATTTACATCCATGATGAAGAGCGCAGGCAGACTTTTGAGGAGGCCATGGCAACATTTGAAGTCATGAATACACTCTACCGGGATCTCGAGTACACCGTGATTGAAATTCCCAAAACTGCCGTTTCTGAAAGAGCCGGATTTATACTTCAGGAAACCTTGAAGTGAGAACGCTATTTCGATGATCAAATTTTAACTTCATCGTTTTCCAGATTCCGCAGCCGGCGTGAGGCAAATCCTGAAAAAGCAATCAGTCCGCCCAGGAATCCAATCCCGATAAACAGCCCGCGTATTCCCAGCCATTCTCCGAGAGGATTAGCTATGAGAAGGCCTACAGGCGCTGCAAGTCCCATAATCATATTCAGTAAAGACAGTACCCTGCCCTGGATCTGGTTGGGGATTACCGTCTGCAGCAATGCCGTCAAAGGGGCATTGGCAAAAATAAACGTCAGCGAACTGATCGTCCACCAGAATACGGCAAGCCAGAAAAGACCGGCAGGCATCAGTGCCACAAAGCTGATGGCAAAGCAGGATAAACCCAATCCGGTAAGAATCCATATCATTTTACGCTTTGGAGCTATTAGGGTAATGATAATTCCTCCGGCAACCATACCCACGCCGGCAAGTCCTTCCATGATGCCTACTTCCCTGACACTTCCTTTAAAATAATCCTTTACCAGAAGCGGTACAAACGTAAAAGTAGGCATGATAACGAGGACAATGCAGCCCAGCAGCAGGAAAAGCCTTTTCAGTCCCTGATGTTTCCATACAAGAACGATCCCCTCCTTTAGTTCTGATGCAATATTATGCAGAAGCGGCTGACCGTTCCCGGGCTTCCTGTATTGCGGAATTGAAAAAAAGAATAGCGGTGCAATACCCAGCAGGGCGGTAAAAACATCAATGCTTAAGGCCCATCCTAAAGGCATGGTACTTACTGCCAGCGCACCCAGCGGAGCACTCGCTACAAGTGTGGCTCCGTACAGGATCTGGTTCAGGCCTGCAGCACGCGGCAGAAAGTCTTTGGGAACAAGCATTGCCGCGCTGGCTTCGGCCGCCGGAGCCTGGAAAGCCTGCATCCCTCCCCTGATGCCCATCATGACATAAATATGCCATAATTCTATCTTATCTGTGATAAACAGAAGCATCAGCCCCGCCATACAGACCGCACTTACGGCATCTGCAACGATCATGATCATTTTCCGGCTGTACCGGTCCGCAAATACGCCTCCTACAGGGCTCAGCAATGCCTGCGGTAACAGGGCAACCGTTCCGGCCATGGCAAGTTTGCTGACACTTCCGGTAGTATCGGCAATCCACCACATCAGCACAAACTGTGTGAGTGCAGAACCGATAATGGAAAAAGCCTGTCCGGAAAAAATACACCAGTAACGCTTCTGCCAGCCTGTCCCTGTTAGGCTCATTTCATTTTGAGTATGTTCTTCATCTGAAATCATAGCAATGCTCCTTTTTATACTATACTGATCGTTGCATTACCTGTCCAGCCACAATTTAAACTGTGGCATCCTGATGCGGCTGATAATGACTTCCGCATCCCGGTTTCTCTTCAATATGATTTTTGCTTTTTCACCAAAATACTTGTGGATGCTTTCTATACTGTTAACATGCAGGATATACTGCCGGTTCACCCGGAAGAAAAACTGCGGATCCAGCTGCTCTTCCAGTTCATCAAGGGTATACGGAACAGCAACAGAACTACCGTCCAGCAGCACGAAATAGACGATCTTATTCTCCAGGAAGATATAATCAATCTCTTCGGTGGGTATTATCTTATACGTTTCCCGGTAATGCAGCAGAAAACGGTTCCGGTAGGTCTTCTGCCGGGTCTTCAGCATTTCCAGGATTGCGTCCGCATCGTCCCCGGAGAACTGCGGACGGGTGGTACGGGTTGCTTTTTCAAGGGCCTCTTCCAGCTCTTCCCGGACAATAGGTTTCAGAAGATAAGCTGCGCCGTACACTTTGAAAGCCTGCAAAGCATATTCATCATAAGCTGTAGTAAAGATGACCGGTGCCCGGACATCTGCTCTTTTGAAAATCTCAAATGATAAACCATCCGCAAGCCGGATATCCATAAAGATGACATCAGGCTGACGGTGGGAAACCAGCCAGTCCACACTGTCCTGTACGGTGGGAAGAACGGCTAGCATATGGGCCTGATCCGTTGTCTTCTCTACCATGCTCTTCAGCAATTCTGCATTATGCTGTTCGTCTTCTATGATGATATACTCCATACTATTCCGTTATAAATTCAATAGAGGCAAAACCACCTCAAAAGAGTCCGGGGTTTCTATGATTTCCGGGGTTACATTGTCCAGTAACTGGTAACGTTCCCGGATATTTTTTAATCCCAGTCCGGTGCTTTTATAATCGATATTGATGCGCTGAAGATTATTCCTCACGGTGATCTTACCGTTTCCGAGACTTTCCAGAGACAGCTTCAGCGGCTGCCTGAGTGTTGAAATGTTGTGCTTGATGGCATTTTCCAGCAACAGCTGTAAAGTGACCGGCGGAATCCCTTTTCTTTTATCTTCTTCTGTAATCTGCACCGAAAGCTGAATGGTTTCCCCATGCCGTATCCTGATCAGATGGAAATACAGGTCCACAAATTTCATCTCTTCTGCCAGCGTTACCACATCTTTTTTAGCGGTAGTCAGGATATAGCGGTACACCCTGGATAAATTGGACAGGAACTCCTGCGCAGCATTCCGGTCCGTTTCAATCAGCTGGGTAAGGATGCTGAAATTATTGAACAGGAAATGAGGGTCCAGCTGAAGTTTCAGCACCTGCAATTCGGCCTGGAGCGCATTTTCTTTCAGCTGGTGGGACAGCAGTTCAAGCCTGGCGGTTTCAATTACCTTGGCTTTCCAGCGGGCAAAAAAGAAAAATGAATAATAAAAGCTGTTGACAAATGCAGCAACCACGATGTTAACCACCAGGTAAGCACGGACCGACAGCTCCGTTTCTTTATCATCCACTGAAGGTCCGGGCCATATCCAATCATACACAGCATCCTCCAGATACAGCAGCAGGCACATACAGGCAATGACTACGATGGTGGTAATGATAAAGTGCACAAGGATATTATTGCCGTACACTGCCCGACGATGAACCCATCCGGAGAGCAGCCGGATAACACCGAAAATAACGGCATACATCAATATGCTTCCGGAAAGGGTCAGTACGATTTCAAACCACGCTGCTTCACTATAGAAATCCCACCATTTGCTGGAAGGGTTCAGAAGGTACTGGATCAGGATAGCCAGCCCCAGTGAGACCGGCACGCCGCTCCACTGGAAAAGCCTTTTCCCGAATAAACCTGTGTTTTCCCTGCTGTGAATACTCATTTAATTTCCGCCTAAAGATTTGTAAAGAGCAATATAGGTATTTATTTCTTTCTGTGCCGCTGCCGTATAGGCTAGCTCTGCCTGGAAAGCACTTTGCTGTACCGTTAAAACTTCCAAGTAATTTGCTTCTCCGTACCGGTAGAGCAGCTGTGCATCTGCAATAGCTTTATCCATTGCTCTTTTACGGTTGTTTACCTCATACAGCAGTTCCTTCACTTGGATTATATTGTTCAAGGCTGTACTCACTTCTTCTACTGCCCCTACCACAGATTTCCGGAAGGCATATACTGCAGCTTCCCTTTGGTGAACGGCCTGTTCATAGCCTGACCGGATGCTTCTCCTGTTGAACAGCGGCTGTGTTAATCCAGCAGCCGCAGTCCCGAACAGGGATCCCGGAATGGAAAACCAATTGGCCATGTTAGTAGCGTTGGAACCGCCCTGTGCCGTAATCTTCAGGCTGGGGTAAAATTCGGTTTTGGCTATGCCTACCCGTGCGGAAGCCGCCTGCAATAATAATTCCTGCTGTTTTACATCCGGGCGGTTGGCCAGGAGGTCAGCCGGAATTCCGGCTTCAAGATCTGCTGCAAAGGCATAACTCCCGAACTGCCCGGAGCGCTTTACGGCATCAGGATAATTTCCTGCCAGAGCCTGTAAGGCATTTTCCTGTGCTTTGATGCTGGCTGTGATATCCGGGATCAGTGCACGGGTCTCAGCCAGCTGGGCTTCTGCCTGTTTGATGGCCAGTGCCGTCACATCGCCTACTGCATACTGGGTTTTCAGCATCGCAACGGTTTCCTGCATGCTTTTTTCAACCTGCCGGGTAATTTTCAGCTGCTCATCCAGGCTCAGAAGGTTATAATAGGCCTGTGCCGCCTGCGCGATCAGCTGTACACGCAAGGCCCGCCTGTTTTCAGCTCTGCTGAGGTAGTTGGCCAGCGATTCTTCCCGCTGTTTTTTCAGTTTTCCCCAGAAATCGATATCCCAGGAAACTACCGGCGCAAAATTATATTCCTGAAAAACCACGCCGCCACCGAAGGAAGCCTGCATACTGTTTTTAGACAGCCGCTGTATCCCGGTGTTAACCTGTAAGCTGATATCGGGAAGGTAATTCAGTTTTACACTTTTCAGCTGGGCTTCAGAAGCCAGGATTTCCTCCGAAGCCACAAGCAGGTCCGGATTTTTTGCCATCACCTGATCCAGCAGGGCAATCAGTTCCCGGTCCATGAAAAAGTCCCGGTAGGCCGGAATTTCGGCTGTTTTCACATTGTCTGAAGCACCGCTAAATGATGCCGGAAGCCTAAGTTCAGGCCGTTGATAATCCTGGGTTACCTTGCAAGATTGCAACAACCCGGAAAGGAAAATGGCCATCAAACTATATTGTGTGAGTGTTTTCATCTCTCTGGTTTTTATTGATTGATACTTTATCCTGCAGCCACTGGAACACCATATACAAAACCGGGATGATCACCACCCCCAGGATCACGCCGCTTAACATTCCTCCGGCGGCACTGATGCTGATGGAGCGGTTACCCATCGCAGTTCCGCCTTTGGCAAACATCAGCGGTATGAGTCCGGCAACAAACGCAAAAGAGGTCATCAGAATCGGACGCAGACGCATTTTAGCCCCTGCTACGCCGGCTTCAAAGACAGACAGCCCTGTTTTGCGCTGCTGGATGGCAAATTCCACGATCAGGATGGCATTTTTAGCCAAAAGCCCTACAAGCATGATCAATGCGATCTGGACATAAATATTATTATCGATACCGGCGAATCCTGTGGCGATAAAGACCCCTAAAATCCCTGTCGGGAGGGACAGCATTACGGCCAGGGGCAACAGGTAGCTTTCATACTGGGCAGATAGCAGGAAGTAGACGAACAGGATGCTCAGTCCGAAAATAAAGATCATCTGCGAACCGGAATTACGTTCCTGCAAGCTGAGCCCCCCATATTCATAACTGTAGCCTTTCGGCAGTTCTTTGCTCAGCACCTCATCGATTACGCTCATGACCTTCCCGGTACTGGCCCCGCCGGCGGCATTCGCATTCACCGAAATGCTGTTATAGAGGTTATACCGGCTGATTACCTGAGGCCCGTAGACTTTTTTAAGGCTGACCAGTGTAGATACCGGAACCATTTTATTGTCGCGGTTGCGGATCATAATGTTGTCCAGAGAAGCTTCGTTTTTCCGGAATTCCGCTTCAGACCGTACGTTGACCCGGTATAATCTTCCGAAACGGATGAAATCTGTCGTTTGGGAACCGGTTAGGTACAGCTGCATCACATCCATGATTTCTTTGGGAGTAAGGCCCAGCTGCTGCGCTTTGTCTTCATCCAGCACCACTTCATACTGCGGATAATCGCTTCGGAAACTGGTGAATGCAGTCCCGATCTCCGGCCTTTTGCTTAAAGCGTCAATCACTTTCCTGCTGACCTTTTCAAAGTCGGCGATACTTCCTGAAGCCCGGTCCTGAAGCACAAACTCCACACCTCCCGCATTTCCGAACCCTTCTACTGCCGGATTCCTGAAAATCATGAATTCTCCTTTAATTTTTCCTTTGACTGCAGCCTGTATTTTTTCCATCACCTTATTCATATCAGATACTTCTCCCCTGGCTTTTGGATTTTTAAGGGTAATGAACCCCATGGCAGAATTGGGTGAAGCCGCTGAGCTGAACAGGTTAAACCCGGAAACAGTACTGATACTTTTCACTTCGGGCATCCGGCGGACAATTTCCGTTGCCTTTTCCATTTCGCGCGTGATGTATTGCAGGTTGGCACCGGCCTGAAGGTTGACCACAAAAGTAAGGTTATTGTCATCCTCCTCCGGAATAAAGCCTTTCTGGGCATTGTTCATCAGGAAGAACGCACCAAAAGCAATGAGTGCTAATGCCCCGAGGGCAATGATCTTTCTTTTTCCTAAAAACCGGATCGCACCTACATACTTATCGGTCAGCCGTTCAAAACCGGCATTGAAAGCGCTGGCAAACCTTTGGGTAAACTTTTTGTTTTTCCCTTCATTTTCCGGATGATGGTTTTTCAGCAGTAAAGCACATAAAGCCGGGCTTAAAGTAAGGGCATTAACAGCTGAAATCAGAATCGCGATGGCCAGTGTATAAGAGAACTGTTTATAAAAAACTCCGGCCGGACCTTCCATAAAACCTACAGGAAGGAAAACGGCCGACATCACGAGGGTAATCGAAATAATAGCCCCGCTGATTTCACTCATGGCCGAAGCGGTCGCCGTTCCGGCATGTTCACCGGTCTCTTCCATTTTTGCATGGATGGCTTCTACCACCACGATGGCATCATCCACCACAATTCCAATGGCCAGCACCAGCGCAAACAGGGTGAGCACATTCACCGAAAACCCGATCAGGTACATGAAAAAGACGGTCCCGATGATAGATACGGGAACGGCAATGGCCGGAATGATAGTCGACCTGAAATCCTGGAGGAACACCAGCACTACGATGAATACCAATACAAAAGCTTCGATCAGGGTGGATTTCATTTGTGAGATGGACGCATCCAGACGGTCTTTCGTATTCTGGATGATCTCGAACTTAATGCCGTCCGGCACGCCTGTCTGAAATTTTTTCAACGACTCCTGAACTTTGATGGCAATTTCGTTGGCGTTGGAACCACTGGCCTGGATGACGGAAAACACCACTGAAGGCTTTCCGTCCGTAAAAGTATCGCTGGAATAATTGGACAGCCCGAATTCAATCCTGGCTACATCCGTCAGCCGCAAGACAGAGCCGTCCGTTTTCGAGCGCAAAATGATCCTTTCAAATTCTTCAGGCTTGTTCAGTTTTCCTTTGTACCGCAATACGTATTGCAACTGAGCATCCGATTCTTCTCCCAGAGCCCCGGGCGAAGATTCAAAGCTGTAGTTCTGGATCGCCGTTTCCACATCGGAAGGAACCAGACCGTAAGCGGCCAGTTTCGACGGATTGATCCAGACCCGGACGGAATAGTCTTTGGCTCCGTAAAGCGTAACATTTCCTACTCCGGGAATCCTTTTCAGTTCGGGAACCAGGTTAATATTAGCATAATTCTGAAGGAAAGCCTCGTCATACAGTTCCGGTTTCTCACTGTTGATATTCACGACCATCAGGTTGCTGGTCTGCTGTTTGGTCGTAGTCAGCCCCAAACGGATTACTTCCACAGGAAGCTGGGCATTGACCTGTGCCACCCGGTTCTGAACATTGACGGCCGCCTGATCCGGATCTACCCCTTGCTTAAAAATAATGGTAATGGAAAAACCTCCGTCGTTCGAAGCACTGGAAGTCATGTACTGCATGTTTTCCACTCCGTTGATCGCCTGCTCCAGCGGTGTGATCACAGAACGGATCACACTCTCTGCATTGGCTCCGGGATAAACACCGGATACAAAAACGGTAGGCGGAGCAATCTCCGGAAATTGCGTCATCGGGATGCGTTGCAGACCTACAACGCCCAGCAGCACGAGTATGATGGAAATCACCGTTGCCAGAACGGGTCTTTTAATAATTTTGTTCAACATAATTCAGCAGTTTTACTTGAAAGCTTTTGGTGTGATGACCGAATTTTCAGGAATGGAGGCTAGCTCGTTGGCAATGATCCGGTCCCCGGGTTTAAATCCGGATCTGAGCAGGTAAAAATTTCCCGACCGGATATAGTCTTTCAAAGCAAGCCTTATCATTTTGTTCTGATGGTTGACCAACCCTATAAATATCTTATCCTGGACTTCATACGTTGCTAAAAGCGGAATTTTATATACATTCTGCTCGGTAGTCCTCAGCACGATACGGCCGGTATTTCCGGTACGGAGTAAACCTTCCGGATTCGGGAACGATGCCCGCAGCGACACTGAACCGGTATTCGGATCGAACTGCCCGTCCATCATATCGATTTTTCCGGTATGGCTGTATGGCTTACCATCAGCAAGCAATAAGGTGATATCCTGGAAACTTTTCAGCTTCTCAATTAAGGTTTTCCCGGGACGGGATGCATTGATGTTCAGGATTTCTCTCTCAGGAAGGGAAAAATACACATAGATCTCACTGACTTGCGAAAGGGTTGTTAAGGCCTGCGTATCATTAGGGCTTACCAGTGCTCCTATCCTGTTGGGGATCCTGCCAATGTATCCGCTGACAGGCGCTTTAACGACTGAGAAACCCAAGTTGAGGTCAGCAGAAGCAACGACGGCCTGCTGCTGTTTTACTGCCGCCAGTGCATTGTCATAATTGGTTTTGGCTTTACGGTACTGAAAATCTGCCACCACTTTACTTTCACTCAGGACTTTGTATTTATCCAGTTCCAGTTTTGCAGAGGCAAGCTGTGATTTTGCCATTCCTAATGCGGCAATAGCCGTATTCTTCTGCTCCCGGTATACATTGGCGTTAATCCTGAATAAAGGCTGCCCGGCTTTTACAAAGGCGCCTTCATCTGCATATATTTTATCAATATACCCGCTGATCTGGGGCCGAAGCTGAACATTGTCTTTCCCCTGGAGACTGGCCGGAAAAGCCTGCTCTATCACTGCTTCTCCCGGATGCAGCGTAACCACTTCTGCCTGTACAGGCTCCGCCTGCGTGGCCTGATCATTCCGCATTCCATCTTTACAGCTTTGGGCCAGTAATAGAATAATTATACATAATCCTGTATTCAATATGCTATGGTTCCTGATGTACTTCATTTCTGTTTTTCTTGAAATCCGGGACAAAAGTATAGTAAGAAGTACCCTGAATGCCTTTTTTGTGACTGAAGTGCGGAAATTAGCGATTGAAATGAGAGAATAAGATCATGAATTAAATATACTTTTATCAGTTTTCAATACCGTATTTATGTCGTTTTAATATACCGGACTGTTTTATAAACAACATAGGCACCAAAAATGATAAAAGTGAGCCATTGCCCAATGGTGAGAAAGAATAAGCCGCTCAGGATGCCATTGTTTTCCGGATGGCCGGTTTCAAAATAGATGGTGATCTCCTCGCCTACAGTGTCCCACAAAATGCTGCCGGCACTGCCATCCAACATTTTTCCACCATAATTGAACTGATAGGTAGCATGGTTATCATATTTTTGATGAAAATTAGTAAGCAATCTGGCTTTGGTGATCGTATAATCATTAGGATGTATGATGTAAATATTGAATAGCTTACGGCCATTCTGGATGCCGAGCGCGAGCAGTGGAATCAGTATGGCAACCGACAATAGGAAGAATGGACTGAACAGCTGTTTCTTTTGACGGTTCATTTCTAAATAACAAATTGAGCCTATGATTGTTTCCCTTTCATTGCATACCATGATTGCAAAAGCAACTATTAAACCATTAATAGCTTCTTTACTGCATCTTCTCTCGATTCCGGATTTACTTTGCAATATGTATCGAAGCTAGCAGTGGAACCTGGAAAATGTTGAGCTCAGTGGAAAGGGAAAATATTGGCCGCAGAAAAGTTATGAAAAGCCTTTTTCAATATTAGGTTACGAGCAGCCGATAATATGGCTCTGGCAATGGTTAACCATCAGTCAGCCACATATTGGTATTTTAAAAATCTCGACCAGCCTATGAAAAGGTTAATGATAGAGCTGTCCTTTGCTACTTTCAAAAAGACATAGCTTATCAAACAAAAATATTGATTCCCACAATATTATGTCCTGATTCATAAGTATAAAAATATTTTTATTACTTTAACCAAAAAATAAAACCACGTTTTTAAATGCGGCCACACCATAAAATTTTTAAGCTATGAAGCATCTAAAATTACTTTTTCTAAGTGCATTGACTGCAATGATCTTTAATTCCTGTGAACATATCATGGATGATATGCAGTTAAAAAAAGAACAGCAAGCCCAAACATCCGCTTATATGGGAAGATGGTCCGGAAGCTACAGCGGGGATGAAAGCGGTACCCTGGTCCTTGACATCAAAAAAAGCGGATCGGTAGAAGTAATCCGATCTTCTAACGGTGTCGAGGACAGGTATTATACCGAAATTTTTTCCGGAGCAAGCCTTCACGTTGCTTCATCTCCCAATTCCGGATTTACTTTATACGGAAATATGGAAACCCATAGCGGAACCTGGAAAATGGGGAAAAGCAGTGGGACGTGGAGTGTGAATAAGCAATGATTACTTTCAGCATCTGAAATTTGATTTTATTTAAAATTTTTTATGAAAGAAAAGCTTCCTATTTTGGTAGGATAGATTCTCATTCAATAGTGTCGAATATTATATTTCATGCCAGGAATCATATAGCTTTTTCATAAGCCATAATATAATGATCATGAATATGATTTCCTGCCAGTAAGTGTGCATTCTGATCCAGAAATTTTTTAAGTCCGTTAAAAGGGAGTAAAACAGGAATAGTTTCAGAACCCAGATAATGGATTGAATCTGAAAGCTTAACCACATCAAATCCCATCAGCTGTAATACTCTTAGAAGTTTAACGTCACATTCAGCCAAGACTACTGAATTATGTATTTTGCAGACCTGATTGATCGCAAATGTTATAAGTGTTTTGAAAATCAGAAAGCCGGTTATATCAGTGTTCTGCTTTATAGCAAATCTTCCGATATGCCAGATTTGAGATCCCTGTAATCTGGTTCTTAATCCATTGATATTAAGAAATTTTTGTATCGGAAGAATATCTTTATAATTCCATCTCGTAACTCTTATTGAGCCATTGATAGAAAGGTCTTTATCACATGCCAGATAGACCTTAGAGTTTGAAAGTTTTTTTTCCTCCTCATACATCATTTCAATTTCTTCAGCAATAATTTCAGATTCTTCTGCTTGGTTATGATGGTGATAATTTTCCTCTACAACAAATTTTGCCAGATAAAACAAGTCACCACTATTCAAATTACAATATTTTTCAGCTTCCATGTTTACTTATTTTTGTAAATATATTCGGGGAGAGTCATAAAATAACTACACTTTTGTGTAGATTTGTTATTAACACCAAACAACAAAAACGAAATCATGGAAAGTAATAATGATCGACTGAATCAGTTTTTCACTGAAAAAAACACCGTTAAGAATATTCAAAGCAATGACTTTATAAACACCGGTGAATACCTGGATATTATCAGGGCATTTGCCAGAATTACGTATAAAAGCATATACATTATAGACTATCAGAAGAAAGCGTTTGAGTATGTATCAGATAATCCACTTTTTTTATGCGGACTGGAACCAGAGCAGGTACAAGAACTAGGTTATGGTTTTTATTTCAGAAATGTAAAATCTGAAGACCTCAATTTATTGGTCCAGATTAACGAAATTGGATTTGATTTTTACGAACAGATCCCATTAGATGATCGTAAACTGTATACCATCTCCTATGATTTTCACCTGATCAATGAGAAGGGTAAACCTGTACTCATCAACCATAAATTAACACCGATGTTTCTTAACGAGGAAGGTAAGATATGGAAGGCCATGTGTATCGTAGCGCTTTCAAATAACCAGAACGCCGGCAATATTTCTATTAACCGGCATGGTTCTGACGTTTTTTGGAGTTTTAGTCTGGAGACAGGGAAATGGAATTCAGAACAAAAAGCTAAGCTTTCCGAAAGAGAACTGGAAATGTTAAGGTTATATGCCAGAGGATTAACAATAAATGAGATAGCCGAAAAAATGTTTCTATCAGCAGATACTGTAAAATTTCACAGAAGAAAATTATTTGAAAAAGTAAATGTTCAGAACATTACCGAAGCACTAGCTTTCGCTACCAATAATAAACTGATTTAATTTCACATTAATTAAAAAAAATATATGCATTATACTGATGCTATATTATATCTAACCGATTCAGAGTGTTTAATCATCAGATAAAATGTAACCTTTATCCCGAAATCTAATAATGTAATCCGTATGACTATGCTCCGATTACATTATTTCAGTACAGTTAGCTGCTTTCAGTTTTCATACTCTTATTATATGGGTATTATATTCAATAAAAAAACTACACATAAGTGTAGCAGATGAAATCCTATAGCCTTATATATTTGTAAAAAAGCAATCAAACAGAATATCATTTAAAATTATCAAGTAGGTTATTCAGTTGAACTAAAAACATTCCATGCAGTTCGTCTTTTGAATAAAAATAATTTCCCATAGGAATTACACCGCAAACTAAAACCATAGCATTATAGTTTTTATTAAATAACTTAAATGGTGCGTAATATTTTATATAATTTGAATAATGAAGATTAGAATTACAGCATTTATTTTTTTTCTTGGTTTTTTATCATTTTATAATGCCCAGAGTATAACCGGTAAAATTTCTGATGATCACCAAATCGCAACACCATATGCGGAGATCATTTTAAAAAAAGACAAAATAACAAAAAGCGCTATCAGCGATGAAAATGGGAACTTTACAGTACAACTTCCTGAGAATGGAATGTATCAACTGAATATTCTACTCGATGGAAATGTAGTTTATTCTGAAAACCTGAATGTAGACAGTAATATTAATAAGACCTTTACTGTAAAAAAAATGTACGCAGGTCAAATTCAGGAAGTAAAATTAACGGCACGGAAGAAGGTCATTGAGCGAAAAGTTGACAGAATGATCTTTAATGTGGAAAACTCTATAGCCTCTCAAGGTATGAGTACATTAGATGCCCTGCGAAATACGCCTCTAGTCAGAATACAAAATGACAATATATCTATTGTAGGTAAAAATGGAGTTAGTATCATGATTAACGATAAAATTGTCAACCTTTCAGGAACAGAACTGATCAACTTCATACAGTCATTACGGTCTGATAATGTTTCTAAAATAGAAGTTATTACTACCCCACCCTCAAAATATGAAGCACAGGGAAACAGTGGTATTATCAATATAGTGCTTAAAAAAAACACCAATCTTGGCTGGAGCGGGAATTTCTCTACGAGTTATGTCCGAAGGTCCGAGAACGGATACTCTAATAATGCAACGTTGAATTACCAGAATCAGAAATTAAACTCATCCTTGAAACTGAGGCAGTATGATAACAGGAAACGTTCATCAGAAGTAAACTCTATTGAAAGTTTCAATTCCTTATTCAGCGATGACCAAAGACTGGATATGAATAAAGGAATAGGAATCAATATAAGTACAGAATATCTGCTTTCTGATAGGTCGAAAGTTGGTTTTATCTATGATTTTGGAGATGGAGATCAAAATATGGACATCAGAAACATTTCTGAATATAAAACCTCAGCCAAAACCGATTCTTTGCTATCTACGTATGCTGAGCACAGGCAGAAATCAAAGACGCATATGATGAACTTATATTATGATTATAAAATCGACAGTTTAGGCAGGAAACTATCCTTCAATGTGAATTACTTTGCTAATGACCCTACAAACGAAATAAATTTTGTAACAACCAATATGACCAGCCAGCTTAGTGAAAGGTATAGAAGTTTCAACGGCACAAAATATAAAGTTTGGTCAGCACAAAGTGATCTTACGCTCCCGCTTCAATGGGCTACAGTAGAGACCGGTTTAAAATTATCTATTTTTGATAATAAATCAGACCTTAGATATTATAAAATAGATGATGTACCCATCATTCTTCCTGGGGGAACCAATCTTTTTAATTATTATGAGTCTAATTATGCCGCTTATTTCAGTGCTGAAAAGAAAATTTCAGATCAGTGGACAGCAAAAGCAGGTTTGCGTTATGAATATTCCGTTATTGATGGAGAAAGTCCATTAACAGCAGAACGTGAAAAATACAATTACGGCCAGTTATTCCCTACAGCTTACGTAGCTTATAAGCCGAATAACGATAATGTTTTCACAATAAGTTATTCACGACGGATCAACAGACCTTTTTTCAGAGCATTAAATCCTAACAGATGGTATACAAATCCCTATACTTTTGCCAAAGGAAACCCTTTATTAAGACCTTCCTATAATAATAACATTGATTTCGGTTATTCATTTAAAAGTAAACTAAACCTATCATTATATTATCAACGTACAAGCAATGCGTTTTCACAATTGGTAACATATGTCAACACCATAAAAACGATAGATTATGCTAATATGTACAATGAAAACAATATTGGTATAGATGCAAGCTATTATGACACTTTCTTTAAAATATGGGAAGTTAATGTAACAGCAAATGCCTATCACACAAAAAGCGTCAATACCATACCTCAGATTGTCGGCCAGAAATCTTTTAATTTTTATTACAGTATAAATAATACGGTTTCTATCGGCTCGTCTAAAAATGTTCAGTTATTTATGAACTACAGCCAGATGCTGCCAGGTACATTTGGAAATTACAGATCTGACGGCTATTCCATGCTTAATATCGGTGGCAAGTTGTCACTTATGGATAAAAAAATGCAAATCAATGTTTTTGTTGAAGATGTATTTAAAAAGGCTATATCTCAAGGACAATCGGTTTATGCAGATTTTATCATGAAAAACAGAAATTATTATGATTTGAGAAGCTTTAACATCAGTGTTAATTATTCATTCGGAAACAGTAAAGTAAAGGGTGCTAACAGAAATATAAACTTTGATGAGAAAAACAGAGCAAAATAATATTGGGGAAATTTTACCTGAATTAGAAAGAGTTGTCAATCTCATTACTAATACTGAAGTTGATTACGAAATTCTGCACGAATATGATGCTTCTCAGATATATGTTGAACTATCAAGAGGTGAAGCCCGGGAAAATCTGACAGAAGATAAGGAACTTTTCGAAAAGTATTTTGAAATTTCCACAGCGATTAATAATCTGGCCGGGCTGATTAATTCCGGGAAAAACCTGGATGATATACGCCAGCAGCTCGATTATTTTAGTACTGAGATCAATACAATTACGAATGAGGATGGATTAAAAAAATATGTCCAGCAATGGCAGTTCTCAGTAGAAGCTCTTTACTATTACAGAACAGGCGATTTTGAGAAAGCTATTTCATTAACATATCAGGCAATAGAGATTATTGATAAACTGATTAAAGAGTATAAAATCTATTCGTTTATTTTCAGGTTGGTATTGCAGTATTCTAACCTTTCCAATGTTTATTTTAAAATTAATGATTTTGATACGGCTCTTACATACAGAGAAGAAATTCTGAATTATTTGTTCAGAGGATCCTGTACTCTACCGGCAAGATCATTTAAAAATGATGACCTGTGGAATGAAATGGCATTTATACGGGAATATAATGCAATTTATTTTTTCAAAACGACTGTTGATAGACTTAATACCTTAAAAAAGAAAGATATGACCAATTATGCCCGGTTATTCAAAAGAACAATTGATCCTCTGGGTGATATTGAAGTTATGACACTGGAGCGGTATTATATCTCAACCTGGATCAGAATAGAATCAGAGTTTATCAAACAAAACTACGATACTTTTTTACACTTAGTAGAAGACCTTTTTGAAGGGGGTATCAATAGCTTTTTTAAATTTCTGGTTGTCTACATACTGGAAAGTATTGAGATAATAAGCGGAGATATCGATCTGAATCCACAAGGTTTACTTAAAGCAAAATTGAAATATCAAACCATAAATGAAGATTTGTTTCATGAGAAACAATTATAAATACTTCTAAAGAAAAAACGCGCGTTAGGGGGAAATCTCGAAAACCCTTTAAAAGAGTAGAGATCACAATTTAAATTTTATTAACATGAAAAAGAGATCCTTTAGTCCTTTAAAATTGGACAAGAAAACAATTGCAAAATTAAACGACGAACAACTGAAAACTCTTAAAGGAGGTACCAGAGGAGTTGACGGTGTTTCACAACCTGGAACAACTGTAAATACATCTAACTGTACAAGTAATTCTTGTAACTAGTATGTAAATCCATTGAGGGGAGAAGATTATTCTTTCTCCCCTCTTTTTAAATAACTCATCTAATGCTAAGACCATCCGATTAAATCTCGAAAACCCTTTAAAAGAGTAGAGATCACAATTTAAATTTTACTAACATGAAAAAGAGATCCTTTAGTCCTTTAAAATTAGACAAGAAAACAATTGCAAAATTAAACGACGAACAACTGAAAACTCTTAAAGGAGGTACCAGAGAAGTTGAAAGTGTTTCACAACCTGGAACATCTGCAAGAACATCTAATTGTGTACATCATTCTTGTATCTAGTATGTAAATCCATTGAGGGGAGAAAGAGTGATCTTCTCCCCCTTTTTTAAATAACTCATCTAATGCTAAGACCATCCGATTTCTACTTATTCCGATCACCGGCATTTTCACATGAAGATTTATGTGAACTTAATGCAGCCATATACAATAAGGACATCCATGCATTAAAGAAAATCTATTCTGACACCTATTTTTTAAATGCCTTATTTTTTGCTTCCAAGGAATTCTATCATACGGTAAAAAACTGGCTGATAACGACCTCTGAGTTCAATGATAAAGACAGAATATTGATTAGCTTATATAAATACTATAACAGAATCTGCATAAGAAGCACACCATACGGGCTCTTTGCCGGCTTCTCACTGGGCGATATTTCTGAAGAGGCATCAAAATTTAACAGAAATCCTGAAAAACCTTTTCAGGTATATGTAAGACCTGATATGTCTCGGGTAGAAGACCTTATTCAAAAAGCAAATTCTGACTCTTGCTTAGAAAAAATAACATTTTCCACAAATAATACATTGTATCGTGTAGCTGATAAATTAAGATATATTGAATCAGATTCAAATAAAAACTACAAAATCACACAGGTTCAAAACAATGACTTCCTTGCTAACCTGCTCAACTTTACTGAAAACGGACAATACTTATCAGATATAAAGGAATATATCCGCTCTCTTCTTCCCGATGCTGAAGAAGATGAAATAGATTCCTACATTACAGAGCTCCGGTCATCCCAGGTTATAACAGCTCAATTGCCCCCCTTTATCACCAGCAATTTCGATCTTCTGGAGACGCTCGAAAAAAATTTGTCTGATCATGATGAGATTCTTGGTGAGTTAAAAAATATTGCTGAAACATGTGATGAAATTAAAAGCACATTAGAAGATCAAAAACCCATAGATAAGTCTAATTATTTTAACAGCCAGCATAGTGCGTCAGATCAGGACTTCCAGGTTGACCTTACATTAGACATTCCCCAAAATAAGATCAATAACAGAGTGACTCAGACACTTTTGAAATCTGTCAATGAAATTGTACAACTTCCCAATGCACCCCATCACACCAGAATAACTGAATTTAAAGACAATTTTGTTGAACGTTTCGGAACAGAAGAAATAGCACTCGTTCATGCACTTGATCCACAGCTTGGCGTTGGTTATGACCTTCAGGTAAGCGGAAATATTGAAGAAGTACCATTAATTGATCATATAGACTTTTCTTTGCCTGTAAAGAAAAAATCAACCACACATAACGAATTGGTTGATTATGTACAGAGAAAATTTCAGTCGAACTTCAACTATTTATATCCTTCACCAATACAGCTGGAAGAAATTGATATCAGGAACAACATTATGGATCATGGCAGGAAACGCTTCTTTTCCGACTATTATATTTTAGGAGAGCTGTCTGCTGAAAATATGGAAGAACTGGATAAGGGAAATTTTAAATTCTACTGTACATCTGCTGTACCAAGACCGTTCATGGCAACGGTTCTTTCACGGTTTGCCTATTACAATAACTCTATCGCAGAAAAGATCCGTACCGAAGTTAATAAAAATACAGACTGCTTAATGGCAGAAGTGGTGCACCAGCCAGATGGGAGAATAGGAAATATCCTTTTACGCCCAAGCTTTTATAAACATGAAATAGCATATTACAGTCAGCATAACCCTGAAAATGTTAATATTTCTATCAATGATTTATATATAAGCGTTAACGGTAATGATATCATATTAAAATCAAAAAGCCAGGGTAAAGTTATTTTGCCAAGGTTATCTTCTTCCCATAATTTCCACATTGCGCAATTGCCGATGTACAGATTCTTGAGTGACCTCCAGTATTACAATATGAATAATGGTTATGAATGGGACTGGGGACATCTTAAAGAAAGCATTTATCTGCCCCGTATTGAGTATAAAAATTTAATTCTTAGTGAAGCGAGATGGAAATTATTTTTTCACGAAGATTTAACTATTGATGCGTTAAAAACGAAAATCGACGAACTTAAAATCCCCCAATACTTTAAAATTAAAGACAGTGATAATATCCTGTTACTCGATTCTAAAAACACAGTATGCCTGAATATTCTATTTAAAGAGCTTAAAGATAAAAAAAAGGTATCCGTATATGAGGTCATTGAAAATAGCTCTTTTATTCAAAATGACTCAAAACATTATTCCTCTGAAATAATTCTTCCTTTGATACATGATGAGCCTTATTCCGTTAAAAACCCATCAATAAATAATAACCAAAGCGAATATAAACGGAGCTTTTTCCCGGGTGAGGAATGGTCATACTTTAAGATCTATTGTTCACATGTAACGTGTGATAACATTATATCAGAGATTTTGCCCAATATAATGGCTACCTTATCAGGTGATCATATAGAATGGTTCTTTTTACGGTATGACGACCCTCATCATCACCTGAGACTACGTATCAAAAACAGTGATTCCAACAGGCTGTTACAATTACTTTTGAGTGAATTGGACTTTTATATCCAAAACAGATTAATTTTCTCAATAACACAAGACACCTACGTCAGGGAAATTGAAAGATATGGTCCTGAAACAATTGAGGATACAGAAAACTTTTTCTTCCATGACAGTATTTGTACAGTACATTTATTACAGCTGATCAATGACTATGATGAAAAGGAAGAAATAAGATATCTTATGGCGCTGCAATCTGTTGACCGTATTCTTGAGGATTTTTCCATGAGTATTTCAGAGCGCAAAAATTTGATGGAAACAATGTTCCACGGTTTTCAGGAAGAATTTGTAGATATTAACGACAGCCGGTTGAAGAAGATGTTTAAGAAGTCTATTGATAAAAAGCTAAGGGATCACAAGAATATAATCAATGATCTTTTGATTGACAAGAAGTATGAAAATGTTTTTGCTGAAGTGCATGAGATTCTGAATGAGAGATCGCAAGCAGTTACAGGTTTAGCAGATGAAATATCCGGAAAGTTTACTCAAAAAGATATTTTAAACTGGTTAAGCAGCTGTATCCATATGAACCTGAACCGAATATTTTTCACCCATGCAAGACTGCACGAAACCATTGTCTATTTCCTTCTTTATAAAACTTATGTAACTCTTGAATATAAATATGAGCACGGACCAAAAAAAGGAAGCATTATATTCGATTAATCAGTATATAAACGAGAATTCAGAGGCTTTTCAGGACTTTTCATTAGACGGAGGAAAATTAGGGCTGGCTATCTATTACTATTTTCGCTATAAAGCTTACGGTGAAGAAGAGTCTCTTGAAACCGCAAGAAATACTGTTGAATCCTGCATCAATGCTCTTGAAGACAGTATTATCAATTATTCCAATAAATATCTGACGGATTCTTTATCCAATTATTTAAGTGGCATCGGGAAGGCATTGCTTTTTATAGAGCATCATTTAGATCCTGAATATGATTTCACCGATATACACTATTCTCTTCAGGAATTACTTATTGAATTAAACATACAAAATTTTGAAAATAAAGATTTTGACATCAGTAGCGGCGCCATGGCTTGCGGCCACTATTTCATCAATCATTTTACTTACAAAAAAGATGATGTAAGCCGCAATCATCTTCTTGAAATTGTCAGTCAGATACAAAAAAGTGCACTGTCCGATGATGATGGAAAAACCATCTACTGGAACTCTCCTTCTCTTAACGACAAGGTATATATAGGTCTTTCTCACGGCTCTTCCCTCATTATTAATTTCTTAACCAAACTGTTCAGACTGCAGATTTTAGACCCAAAAAATCAGTCAGATACTGATTTACTTAGTAAAGCTTCTGCTTTTGTCCTGGATCAAAAAAGAGATTTTAAAACCGGATATTTCCCTACATTTTACCCAAACCATGAAGGCATTATTACCACTCAACTGAGTATGTGTTATGGAGATTTAGGTGTGGCATATGTTTTATATCAATCTTCTCTTGTACTTTCGTCAGATCAATTAAAATCCACGGCCTTTGAAATTTTATCGTCTTGTGCAAGAAGACCTTTGGATAAGCTGTATACTTTTGATGCAGGACTTACCTACGGTGCTTCGGGACTTTATGTGATTTTTGAAAAATTGATCAGGGAATGCGGAATTGAAGATTTCAGGCACGCTGCCAGTTACTGGGCTGACGGTATACTTCAATTCAGAGACTCACAAAAACAGGAATATGCAGGATTCATCAATAGATTTGATAAAAACATTGAAGATAAACCATTCAATATGTCCTTTGGTTGGGGAATTATAGGTGTAGCTATTTCTTTAATGATTAATCTGGATAAAAACTTACCGGTAATAGATGAATTAACCATAATCGGAATCTGATTACAGCTGTCAGATATCATCTTATCTATGCAAGGTATAGGGTATACGATTTAGTTTAACATATATTTTTCACCTAATATAAAAAAAACAATTTTTGAATTATTTTTCACCAAAATATAAGTTTTATCCTCAACTTGACCAGATGGATTGCGGGCCGGCGTGTCTTGCGATGATCTGTTCATATTACGGAAAAGATTTCGGATTAACCTATCTTCGGGAAATAAGCTTTATATCCCGTGAAGGCGTCTCACTATTGGGAATAAGCCAGGCTGCATATACATTAGGCTTTAAAACTACAGCAGCCAAACTGAGCATTACAGATTTAAAGGATGATATTCTGCCTTGTATTATTCACTGGAATCAAAATCATTTTGTAATTCTGTATGGAATATCAGAAACACTTTTCAGTAAAAAAAAGATATATCGGATTATTGACCCGGGCCATGGGTTCATTTCACTATCGAAGGACAAATTTGAAAAATCATGGACTTCTGATCAGGATAAAGGAGTCGCTTTATTTCTTGAACCAACTGAAATTTTCTTTTTGCAGGAGCCAGTTAAGGAAGAAAAACTGACCGTAAAATATCTGCTTAATTATCTGAAGCCACACAGAGGCCAGATGCTGAAGCTATTTTTGCTCTTACTCCTGAGTACTGCGACCACACTATTCTTTCCGTTATTAACACAAAAACTCATTGATGATGGAGTTGGAAAAAAGAATATCTCAATGATTTCTTATATACTCTTTGCTCAATTAGGTTTTTTTCTGGGAAATATAATATTCAACATTTTCAGCAATTGGATCATGCTTATCGTAGGAACAAAAATAAACATCCAAATTATTTCTGAGTTTCTTAAAAAACTTCTCCGCCTCCCTATAAAATTCTTTGATACTAAGATGATGGGCGATTTTAACCAACGGATCCAGGACCATGAACGAATAGAAAGCTTTCTTACTTCCCAGAGTCTTTTAACTGTATTTTCGATGATTACATTTTCAGTATTCTTCGGTGTGTTATGGTATTATGATTTCAGGATACTGCTGGTTTATTTAGGCTTAACCGGTATTTCAATCATCTGGTCATTGTACTGGATGAGGAAAAGAAATATCTTGGATTATTTTAGGTTTCAGAGAAGAAGCGAGAACCAGGAATCTATCTATGAGATTATTAACGGAGTCTCTGAAATGAAACTCAACCAATTTGAGGAATTTAAAAGAAAAGAATGGGAAAATATTCAGCAAAAACTTCTTCAAATTAATATCCGGATCTTAAAACTGGATCAGATGCAACTCTCCGGATTTGAATTCATTAACCAGCTAAAAAATATCGTCGTAACCTTTTTAACAGCTTATCTGGTCGTCAATGAAAAAATGACCCTAGGTGCCCTGCTAAGTGTTTCTTACATTATCGGACAGATGAATAATCCTGTAAATCAACTGATAACTTTTTTCAGATCCCTACAGGATGCAAAGCTAAGTCTCATAAGGCTCAATGAAGTACAGAACCATCCTGAAGAGGAAGCAGGAAGTTTAGTCGCTGTTAATATAGGCAGCACCTCAGAGAATAGAGAAAACAAAGGGATTAGCCTTAAAAATGTCTCATTTCAATATGAAGGTCCAAAATCTCCGTACATTCTAAATAATATCAATATAATAATCCCGAAAGGCAAGGTTACGGCGATCGTTGGGTCCAGTGGAAGCGGTAAAACTTCTTTAATGAAACTCCTGCTGAGATTTTATAATCCTACCCATGGTAAGATCTGTTTTAACGGAAGTGATATCTTAACACTATCCCCTAAGAGCATCAGGGAAAACTGTGGTGTAGTAATGCAGGATGGATATATTTTTTCAGATACCATTGAGCGTAATATTGCTACTGAAGATGGTGATATAGATAAAAAAAGACTCGAGCATGCTGTAAAAGTTGCTAATCTCGAATCCTTCATCCATAGCCTTCCATTAGGATACAACACCAAAATTGGAACTTCCGGAAATGGAATTTCAGGAGGTCAAAAGCAACGTATATTAATTGCAAGAGCGATTTATAAAAATCCTCATTTCATTTTTTTTGATGAAGCTACCTCAGCCCTGGATGCAAAAAACGAAAAAGTCATACATGACAATCTTCAGCTTTTTTTTAAAGGTAAAACAGTTTTAATAATAGCCCATCGACTCAGTACGGTTAAAAATGCAGATCAAATAATTGTTTTAAAAGATGGGCAGGTCGTTGAAACAGGCAATCATCATGAACTGGTTGATCAAAAAAATGAATATTATAATCTTGTAAAAAATCAGCTGGAGCTAGGAAGTTAATATTACGAATTGATCACTAATCTGATAAGGTATTAAAATAAAATTCCGGAAATTTTTTAAATGATTTCCTTGTAGCTATCTTGAACAGGATATCTGTACACATTCCGGCAACAATCCATGATGCAACAGGTAATTGAGGAGGCGGAAGAAGTTCCGGTTCGTTTTTGTAATCGTTAATTATCTTTTCAAGCCATTCGCAGGGACTGTTCCAGAATCTCAGGTAGTCAGATACATATTCAACCATTTTCAATTCATTAAAATTCTGTGTAAGAGTCAAACTTTCCAATCCTAAGCTATCCGGAGTAATAACAGTAACCAATCCTCCCCATCCCAGATTATAGGGATGCAATACATCAATACCTTTTTCCTGGCATAACTTATCCAATTTAAGAGGTATCCCTGTAGTAAAATCCAGAGCATTTACAGCAATTTTCTGTCCGTCCAGCATTTCTTCCAGATTATCCTCAGAGATAAAATCATTTTTATATCTGACATCAGCATTAGGATTTATCGATTTTAGTCTGTGATAGAGGGATTCGGCTTTATAGCGCGAAATATCATGATGTATGTAATTTTGCCTGTTAAGATTGGAGGCTTCAACACGGTCGCCATCCACAACGGTTATGTTTTCAAAACCAAATCTTAATGCACATTCCGCTATGTTACTGCCAATGCCACTTCCGGCCAATATAATGGGAATTTTTTTTATTGCTTCCTGTTCATCCCTACTAACATACAGCCTGTTTCTAGAATATATTTCCACTTTTTTTATCTCAAAAATAAATATAATGACCTACTGACACCCTATACTGACGTGAAAAAGTTTAAAATAACTTTGTTTGCAAGATATTTCTAAAAGTTAAGTATCCCACAATTATAAAATTCCGTAATTTACAGGTGCATAAATTAAGGTGAACCTATGGATATTTTCCCTGTATTAACCACCGAACGACTGATCCTGAGGCAATTCCGGGAAGATGACATTGAAGAAGTATACCGGGGCCTTTCTCATCAAGAGGTCATTAAATATTATGGAGTGCAGTATGACAGCTTGTCTGCAACCCAGGAGCAGATGGACTGGTTTAAGCAGATTGAAGAGGATGAAAAAGGAATCTGGTGGGCCGTCTGCAACCGCCATGACCATACCTTTCTCGGTGCGATAGGATTTAATGACTGGAGCAAGGACAACCGGAAAGTTGAAACCGGGTACTGGCTGTTACCTGAAAACTGGGGCAAAGGGATTATTACGGAAGCCGGCCACGCCGCATGCCGCTTTGCTTTCGACTCCATGTCAGTTCATCGCATTGAAGCAGTGGTGGAAACGGAAAACCTGGGCAGCAGGAAGGTTATGAAATCCCTTGGCTTTGAATACGAAGGGACCATGAGGGACTGTGAGATTAAAAACGGCAGATGGATCAGCCTGGAAATGTATGCTAAGCTAAACAGCCGGTAATAGAGTTCCGGCGATTGCTATATATTGAGCATACATACATTGTTGTCAGATAAGCAATCTAAAATCAGACTATGAATGACTACGAAAACCCACCAGCAGGTTTTACTGACTTTGCAGGATCCCTTTCTTATCTGGAACACGAAGTAAAGGACATACTTGCCTCAAAACTGTATGAAAAACGATACAGGAAGGGCGAACTCATTCTGGAAACAGGGATGGTGTGCAACCGGATCTATTTTATAGACAGCGGACTGGTCAAAACTTTTTTTTATACGGATACCCGTGAATTCATCATGCGGTTTTTCCCTGAAGGAAATATGTTCACAGTCCTCGACAGTTTTGTAATTCAGAAACCATCTGGGTTTTCAGTCATGGCACTTGAAGATACGGTGGTCACCTGCCTTAACCATGATGACCTGGAAATTCTCTGCACACGCTACCATTCTGCAGAAACATTTTACAGGAAACTCCTTTCACTGGCAGCTGTGAATATGATGGACAGGATGAGCGGCATGCTGGAGGAAAAAGCGTATACCGCTTACCATACATTCCTGAAAGAAAACGGACCGCTTTTACAGCGGATCAGCCTTGCGGATCTTGCTTCTTACCTGGGCATTACACAGGTATCCTTAAGCAGGATCCGCGCCATGAAGTAGCTTTTTTATCATTTGATAAATGCAGGATGGTAGAACTGCGGTACCTTCGGTGCAAATAAAAGCATTATGAAAAAGCCTTTATCATCCGCTCAGAAATTAAGCCTTCTAGCCGCAAGTATTTTCACGATTGTTGCTCCCGTTATGGGCTACTTATCCATTGGGCTGGCGCCTGTTATCATTGTTGGAGGCTCAGCATTAATCGGTCTTTTCTGCTGGTATTTTACCTATCTGAGAAAGCCGGTTGAACCCAATATTATCCTCCCTCTGTTTATCCTTACTGTTGCCGGGCTTCAGATTCATATTGTTGAAGAGTACCTGATGGGCTTTGCACCGGCGATGAGCCGGCTGTTTGGAATTCCGTGGAGTGAGAAAAGTTTCCTGATGGTCTTTGCCCTTATCGGACCGGTAATTTATACGCTAACCTCGCTCGGGCTCTATTACAAGGTTCCCATCGCCGGATTTATAGCCTGGTTCATATTCATCGGCCCCGGTGTGGCAGAGTTTACCCATTTTATTTTCCCGCTGATCACCCCGGATCTGCTTCCGCACGATCCGCACCCCGTAACCGCATCTATTGACGGAGCTACCATCCGGGAAATGCCTAATTTTTATTTCAGAACTACCGGGCACTACTATTTTCCGGGTATGTGGACAGCAGTTCTTCCTATGATCCCGGGCTGTCTGGCTATTTACCGCTTGCTGATCAGGAGAAGGAATGATTTAAATCAACAGGGATCTTCCCTCCTTTAAGATTTGTTTTCGTACTTTTAATTATTCAAGATCATCAATCACGATTTAATGAAAATAATATCCGTCAGAAAAAATCCTGAATATAAAAACCAGGCCATACGATACTTTCAGGACAGCTGGTCCGAAGTGCCTCCTGTCATTTATGAAGACTGCATTTCCCATTGTCTTACTACAGAACAGGCCTTACCTCAATGGTACCTGTTAGAGAAAGATGATGAAATCATCGGATGTGCCGGGCTCATCACCAATGATTTTATCAGCCGGATGGACCTGTATCCCTGGCTGTGTGCTATGTTTATTGATGAAAAGCACAGAGGTAACGGTTATGGGAAACGGCTTATCGAACAGGCCAAAAAAGATGCAAAAGAATCAGGTTTTGACTTCCTGAATCTCTGTACGGATCATACAGGGTATTATGAGAAATATGGGTTCAGCTATATCGGACAGGGGTATCATCCATGGGGCGAAGAATCACGGATTTACCAGATCAGCGTGTGAGTTCAGCAACAGGTGTTATTAATAAAACGGAGCCTAATGGATGAAAGAATCATTGATCGAATCAGGCAGACTGAACATGGCTTTAAACACATCATAGAAGCCGGGGACCAGATTTTAACTGATCAGGATCTACAGCATGTAGACCTTGCCATACAATATCTTGCTGATGGCAGCTATCAGGTGAGAATGCTGGCTGCATACCTGTTGGGGCAGCTTTCCCCAACCCGTCCGGAAGCGCTCTCTATCCTTGAAACCCGGGTGGCAGATGACCCGAACTGGCGGGTGCAGGAAATACTGGCTAAAGCTTTTGACTATTACTGCAAGACCAAAGGATACGAGGAAAGCCTTCCTGTTATAAAAAAATGGCTCTCAGATCCTCATCCCAATATTAAAAGAGCGGTTACGGAAGGGCTCCGGATCTGGACGGGCCGTCCCTACTTTAAAGATTATCCGTCCGAAGCTATTGCACTTATCAGTGCAAATAAGGCAGATGGCAGCGAATACCTCAGGAAATCGGTTGGAAATGCCCTGCGTGACATCAGCAAAAAGCATCCGGAAGAAGTATCCGATGAATTGGCCACCTGGAATTTAACCGATAAAAAAACGGCATTTACCTATAAATTGGCGAAAGGAAAATAAATTATTTTTGATACGATCAGCCCTTATGATCCTGATTATATGTCAAACGTCATCTTCCCAGATTATATGGGCAATTTTCCACTCACCGGTCTCTTTCATCAGGTGGAAAAACTTATGACCGCTTCCTTCAAAGTATACTCCGTTCAGCCATCCTTTTTTTTCATATTTTGAATAATGCTGTGCGATGTTCCCTATAATTCGGGTTTCACCATCTGTTTCAAATTCACTGAACTGCTGTAATGTTCCGTCTGTCAATATTTTTTTCCTAGGTTCAATAAAGGATTCCTGTCCGTACAGGTCTGTCTGATGACCGGATTTCCGGATGATGCCGACAGATTCCGTGCACAGCTCATCTATTGCTCTGAAATCAGGCTCCTTCAACGTATTGTCAAACAGATTAAAAAATGAACGTATGATTTTTCCGATCCGGATTTCATCTGCACTTAAAGCATACTGTACCAGTGTTTTTCCGTCTGATTCTATCCTGCCTTCATAGATAAACTTCAGCTTTTCCAGAAGGTTTACAGACCTGTGGTTGACTTCTGTGGTGATGGCCAGTATTTTATCTTTCAGTATTTCATCAGGAAGCACTTCCAGTATAGCTCTGGTCGCTTCGGAAGAGTATCCGGATCCGGTATATTGCGGCAGGAAAGCAAATCCTATGTCATAATGTTCGAGATAGTCCCTTTTTACGAGGGTGATGATTCCTGCCGGCTGATGATCTTCCTTCAGTTTCACGATCCAGTACTTGATATGAGGACTGACTGTAATTTTTTCAATATAAGCTATGGCATCTTCTGGTGTGCGTATATTTCTGTCACCGATAAATTCCAGCCAGCCGGGGGAATTTACCAGTTCAAAAATAAAGGCGTGGTCGTTCGCCTGGAGTTCATTCAGGATCAGCCTGTCCGTCATAATTTCTTTTGTGGTAAACATAAGGATGTATTATATGTATTTTTATCAGCCATTCTGATGCTGGAGGATATTGATGAGTTTCCCGAACGGATCCCTCACATAGAACCGCCGCACATTCCAGGGTTCATCCGCAGGTCCGTACTCCACGGAAAATCCGGATTCTTTCATGCGATGATAAACTGCATCCACGTCATTGACTTCCACAGACAAATCGGGAACTTCCGTTCCGGAGCCCCCTTCTGTAGCAAAGCTCACCTGTATGTCCATCTTTTCATCATTGCCGTAAGTGGTAATCCAGCCGTGGTCCATCAAGACTTCCAGCCCGAGGATTTTACCATAAAAAAGTTCAGCGGCAACCGTATCGTGTGTAGGTATATTGGCAACGATTCTTTTTACGTATATGGCTTTCATCTCACCTAAAAATTAATGGGTTTATTTAACGAATGTAGTGAATTACCACAACATAGAAAATACAAAGCAGCTGTGATATAAACTACACATTCCCTTTATATCTGCTTATCACTATGCTCATTTCTAAAACATGATCATCATCCTACGATTCCCAGCCGGCTTGCGGCCATCATCAGCTCAGCAACATTTTTCACCCCGAATTTCTGGATCAGGTTCCTGCGGTGGGTATCGATGGTGAGCGGACTGAGGAAAAGCTCTTCACCAATGATCTGGCTTGTTTTTCCTTCTGCAAGCATCGCCAGGATCTGTTTTTCACGGCGGGTGAGTTTCGGAGGGCCTTCAGAAGCATTTTTTGATGGACGGCTGATAATTTCAATCACTTCCCTGCTGTAGCATATATTTCCTTTTACCGCTTCATCAATGCATTTCCTGAGCTCCGGAAGGGAACTGTTCTTCAGAAGGTAGCCGCTGGCACCGTTCTGTATGGTCTGTAAAATAATGCTCCGCTCTGTATGGTTGCTGAGGATGAGGATAAGGGTACTTTCGGATATTTCCTTGATCATCAGGCAAAGATCCATCCCGTTAATATCCGGAAGGGAAATATCCAGCAAAACCATGTCGGTGCGGTGTGTCCGCATATAGCTGAGCAGTTCACGGCCTTTGCAGAATCCTTCTACAATGTCAATATTGTCTTCATGGGAAAGAAGGTTTCTGAGGCCTTCAATCACGATAGGATGATCATCAACGATCACAGTGCGTAATTTATCCATCTGTCGTAGTACTAAGTTCAATATTAATGGTAGTTCCTTCACCAGGCGCCGAGAGGATTTCCATATCGCCTTTCAGATAGGCGATCCGGTTGTTCAGGTTATCCAGCCCCATTCCTTTTTTGTTCCTGACCGCATCCGGATCAAAGCCGGACCCGTCATCCTCAAAGGTGATAAAAATGGAAGATCCGTTCTGGCTGCACTGCATCAGGATATGGGCTGCTCCGGAATGCCGGATGGAATTGGAAATCAGCTCCTGGATGATTCGGTAAACATTCAGCTGTACCGTAAGGGGAATATCCTTCCGGATCCCGAATGATTCGCATGAAATCTCCAGTCCGTCCCGCATATAAAACTCACAAAGGTCTTTCAGTGCCGTTTCCAGCCCGAATTTCAAAAGGGTATCCGGGACCATGTTCCGGGCAATACGACGCAGTTCGCTGACGGCCTCGTCAAGCTGGCCTACGGTCCTCCGGAAGCTTTGATCTTCCCAGACATCAGACTGGTCTTCCGCCCATGAGGAAAGGTTGATCCTGACTCCCGCCAGCATTCCCCCCAGGCCGTCATGAAGATCCCTGGCGATACGCTCACGTTCCAGTTCTTCTCCATCCAGCATAGCTTTGGCTACTTTCAGCTGTTGCTTCTGTTCCATTTCACCCAACTGCTGCTGGTAATTGATTTCTTTCTGTTCAGCCAGCTTACGTTTATTACGGGCATTAAGGATGGCAAACCCTAATACCGCAAAAAGCAGGAGGCAACCAATGCCTAAGATACCGGTGTACAGCCGTTCATTTTTGGTATTTAAAGCCGCCTGACGGTTCTGGGCCTGTAATGCTGCAATTTTCTGGCGGCTCTGGGCTGAACGGTATTTGGTTTCCAGCTCATTGATTTTCAGCTTGCTTTCGCTGCTGTTGATGCTGTCCGTAATATTCCGTTGCAGGTTCAGCCAGCGGTAAGCCGACTGGTAATCTTTAAGCTGCTCGTTGGTTTTGGCCAGCTCGCCATAAATCATAGCCTTATCAAGGCTGTTGCGCATCAAAGTCTGGTCCTTTACGATATCCATCAGGATGTTCCGTGCATTTCTAAAATCCTTCTGCTGGCTGTAGATGTTATATTTCCTGAATATCAGCTGCTGGCGCATCTGATGCTGATGAAATCTATCTGCAAGAGCAATACCCATGTCCGCACTTTTCAAAGCTTTTTCCAGGGCATTGATTGTGGTATAGTACAGGGTTTCATTGTAATAATAAAGGGTATTGTTCATTGAATCCGGATACGGAAGGAGCAGTTTTTTTGCTTTCTGCAGCAGTGTAAGGGCTTTCTCACCCTGTGCGGTGTAACAGTATATGCTTACACCGCTCAGGTAGGCGAAGAGCAGGGTGCTTGATGCCGGTGCTGTTTTTTCCAGCAGCTCAACGGCTTTCTGATTATAATCCGATGCTTTGCCGAATTGTGCATTATTCATCAATATCGTAGCCAGCTGAGTGTAAAAATGCCCTTTCATTACGGGATTACCAGCCTTTTCAGCATAAGGGATTGCTTTTCCGATGGTAATTCCGGCAATGAAATCGTACCCTTTTTCATCTTTATTCATCAGGGCATAATTGTACCATGCAGAAGCCAGCTTTGCATAAGCTCTCCTATCATGGAAGGCGGACAATTCCTGTATGGCTTTTTTAAATGCCGCAGAAGCTTTTCCGGGATCTGAGCTGAAGTAGTACTGCCCTTCATAAAAAGGAATGACCGCACGGTAATAGGGATATTCCTGTGCCAGCTTTTTACCTGCTACCAGATTGATCCTGCTCTTAGCCGTATCCCTCAGTTTCCAGTACTCTACCAATGCAAAACGGGCATCAGCCTTGATGCTGTCCGGCCTGTCTGACCACAAGACTGTCTGAAGGCTATCCAGATACCTGGTTTCATCCAGCGGAATCTGCTGCTGAGCCATTAACCCTAAAGGAAGCCAAAGTAACATCAGAACCCAATAATAATTTCTCATTGTATCGCATCAAAATTTTAAGAAAGACGAGTGCCTCACTTTATTCCCGGATGTAAATATGCGGCAAAAATCTTCATGATACTTCATTTTCATTAATTTATACAAAAAACTACTTAAAAATCAGTAGAAAAAAATTACTGTGAAGCCGGTATTTCATATCGGTTTTTCTTGCCCTAGCTTTGTGTTAAACCTCATTAACACGAAAAAATATGAATACACCTGCTTTAAAAGAAAACCTGACGGGACATCGGGTCCGCACTTCATTGCTGCGACTTATCCTGTGCATTGCCATGTTAGGGATCGGAATGAGTTCCTGCTCAAATGATGACAATACCGGAGGAGATTCAGGCGATTATTATTTCCGGGCATCAATCGACGGGAGAAAAGTAAATTTCCATAATGTCAAATTCCAGGGCGGAGGAAATGATAACCGATGGGAGCATATTGTAGTCGGTGGAAATGAAGCCTCTTACCCTACGGATGGCAGCCTGCCCTCCCCGTCTCTTGATTTCGAGATATGGAAAACAGGAGGTAACATTACATCAGGCACCTACACCACTCCGGCAGAGACCGGAATGATTGCACGTTATGCCATCCAAAAAAAAGAAGGTACCCTTATATACAATACGTCTTATGGCGATGATGTATTCAGCGTCAACATCGAAACAATCAGTAAAGACGGTATTAAAGGGACATTATCAGGAAAAGTAAGGTCTATGGAAGGTTCCGTAATCAATGTCACCGAAGGATCTTTCAACCTCCCTTACGACACTATGATCAATCCTTAAAATAAAATAAAAAAAATATGAAAAACACATTGTTAACTCTGATGATCGCTGCCGGAACGATATCACCGGTGGCTGTTGCTGCCCAATACAAGGAGCCGGAGAAAAAAGACAAACAGGAAATTTTCTATCCGCAGGTTTCATTCGATTCCCTTCAGGCCAAGAAAATGCTGGCCCGGGGAAGTGCAACCATTAAGGGAGTGGCGTTTACCAAGGCAAAAGATAAAAACTGGGGATTAAAAATGGGCAAACGGATCTTAGCCAACCAGATCAGGGTGGTTCTTCTGCCGGTAACCCCTTATTTCAATGCGTGGTACCAGCTCAGGAAAGAAAAAGAAAATACAAGAAAAAGACGTTACGTATACCTTTCCAATGAAGCCTACCGGTACAGGCTGGAAGCGATTACCAACAGCAGCGGTGAATTTACATTTCCTGAAATGAAGCCTGGAACATATTTCCTCCAGGGGTTCCTTCCATACACACAAAATGGTTATTACCATGAATATACCGGAGCTGCGTACAACGGCTATAACCGCACCAATTATTATGAGCTGAAGCAGTACAGCGTAAATCATGAAGACCGGATCGAGGCCTTTGTTGAGGTTAAGGAAAACGGTGAAATCGTAAACGTGAAGCTTCACTAACAAACGCAGTATTAATACCACCAAATCAATCGACATATGCTATACGCTAAATTACCCGCCCGTTTCGCCTGCCTTCTGCTGCTGTCTGCATCACTGTATTCTCACGCGCAGTTGGGGGCGCTGTGGCAGAAAGCCAAAGAAAAAACAGAAAAGGCCGTGGATAAGGTTATTGCTAAAAAAAGTAACAGCCGTACGGTAGAAACGGGAGAATCCGCTCCTTTTGTCCAGGGAAATATGCCTCTGTTTTCTGAAGATTTTTCAGGGTATGCTGCAGGAGCCACCGTAAGCTCCGTTAAAAGTAACGGACTGGCTTCCGTAACCGGCCTGAAAGAACATTCCGGAAAATGGATGCCTCTTGAAGACAAAGCCATCTATAAATTGAACAAAGCCATCCCATATCCGGAACATTTCACCGTTACATTTGACCTCCTGGCAACGGGTGATCAGGTAAAGGATATTGCACCCTTATCCTTCGGGTTCGCTCCCGACAACAGTACGAAAGAATATACCAGCAATTCCGGCGCTTATGTGGAATTACAGTACTATGATACTGATATGGTGAATACCGGAAGCAAAAACCCTGAGAAATATGCCAACAATACATTTGACCTGGAGCCATATCTCAATACTGTACTGAAGGCAAAACTTGAAGTAAACGGTGAAAGGATGACCGTATATCTGGGCAACAGGAAAATTGCAGACGGGATTTTCTTTGCGCCTTCAGCGGGAAAGAATTTTTACCTATCTGCTCCATGGCAATACGACAACGGAGCAAAGGTATTTGTAAGCAACATCAGAATAGCAGGTTTCAGCTAACAGGAATTAAGGCTGACATCTGATCATGCCGGTACTCATTAAAACCGTATCAGCAATCATTCATGCAACACTCAATCATGATTAAATAATTATCAGATCCGTTTCACTACTTTTGTGAAACGGATTCTTTACCATACCCTATGAATAAGATCTTCCATCTGGCTACAGGATTTTTACTGCTATTATTGAATTACAGCTATGCGCAGATCCCTGGAGCAGACCTAAGGAATGACAATATAGACAGCATCATAACAGAAGAAATAGCCCGCACCGGCATAGCAGGACTGGGTGCCGCCGTGATTGTCGATAGAAAAGTGGTCTGGAAGAAAGGTTATGGCTTTGCAGACCGGGAAAAACACATTCCTTTTTCCCCTTCTACGCTGATGAATATTGCTTCGGTGTCCAAAACCATTACTGGAGCCTGCATTATGAAAGCCGTGGAACAGGGAAAAGTTTCGCTGGATGAAGATATCAATACGTATCTGCCGTTTAAAATCGTCAATCCTTATGATCCGGATTCCAAAATTACCCTCCGGCACCTGGCTACCCACACATCAGGGCTGACTGACCGGTACCCTTTTTATACGGACAGCCTGTATACGAACGGCAGGGATGCAGAACTGCCCTTAGGTGAGTTCCTGAAGAACTATTTCGTTCCGGGCGGGAAATACTACAGCAAAGAAAATTTCCTCAATCATCAGCCGGGCACATACCGGGAATATTCCAATATCGGCGCAGGCCTGGCCGGCTATATCGTAGAACTGCGGACAGGAATGAAGCTGAATCAGTACAGCAGGAAGCATATCTTTAAACCACTGGGCATGTCACATACCGGATGGTTCCTTTCAGAAGTTGACCTGAAAAACCATACCAAGCTTTATTCCAAAGACAGCAATACCTTAAAGCAGATTCCCCTGTACGGCTGCGTCACTTATCCGGACGGCGGGGTACGGACTTCCGTGGATGACTTATCTAATTTTTTCATTTTTCTCCTCCAGAACGGTTCTTATAAGAGGAAACAGCTGTTCAGGGAAAAAGATATAAAGGAAATGCTCAGGTTCCAGTTTACAGGAGACCATATCCCTGAAAATATTAATCCGGACACATTAAATTCAGGAATCTTCTGGGCGACGAAAATGGGAGGAAAACGCATCGGCCACAACGGATCTGATCCCGGTGTACGGACTTTCATGCTTTCTGATCTTAACAGGGAAGTTGCAGTCATTTTATTTTCCAATACTTCACTCAGCGAAAAAGAAGAAGACGTTTTTTTCAATCTTTATGATGCCCTGTATGCCATGGGGCTCAGAATAAAAAACGCCGGACATTCCCAAAAAAACACCCTTAATCATTCTGTTTTAACAGGAAAATCAGTGAATCAATCCAAATAAATAATGATAATTCCAATAGTATCAATCAAGCAAACCATATCCTTTTACCTATGAAATCTATTTTAAAGACATCAGCCATTATTGCATTCCTGATCCTGCAATCCGGCTGCAATCCACAGAAAAACCAGGCTTTTAAACCTTCAGTCATCTACCGTTCCGATGATCTGATTATTACCCAGATATCTGAAAACACATTTGAGCATACGTCTTTTTTGCAGACCAATGACTTTGGGAAAGTACCCTGTAACGGGCTGATTGTAAGAAACGGCGCGGAAACCGTTATTTTTGATACCCCGAGCAACGATAAGGATGCTGAAGAACTGATCGGATGGGTACAGGAGAAGCTTCACTGTTCCATCAATGCTGTTATTCCGACTCATTTCCACAATGACTGCCTTGGAGGCCTGCAGGCATTTCATAACCATAAGATTCCTTCCTATGCCTATGCAAAAACGATTGAGCTGGCTAAGAAAAACCACTATGCAGTCCCGGAACACAGTTTCACAGATTCACTCAGGCTCAAGGTGGGACAGGAATATGCTACTGCCAGATTCTTCGGTGAGGGACATACCAGAGACAATGTGGTAGGGTATTTCCCGGAGGAGCATGTCATGTTCGGAGGATGCCTGATCAAGGAAATGGATGCCGGCAAAGGATACCTCGGAGATTCCAATACCTCTGAATGGTCGGATACCGTTGAAAAGGTAAAGAGGCAGTACCCTGATGTAAAAACAGTCATTCCGGGCCATGGGGATTACGGAGACCGGAAGCTGCTTGACTATACGATTGCCCTGTTTAAAAATAAATAAATCTGACTGATACCTATTCTCATCAATATACCATAAGGCTGCTCTGTTCGGGCAGCCTTATAGTCTTAAAAGGCAAGTTTAAAAAGTAAGCACCACTTTACCGATATGCTTACCGTTCCTGAAGTATTCCATCGCTTCAGTAATATCTTCCACAGGAAAAATCCGGTCAATATAGGGATGCACATTATTGAGACCGAAAGCCCGGATCATCTCTTCAAAAGATTTTTTCGAACCCACCTGTACACCCTGTATAGCCAGGCATTTCTGGATGACCGGAAACGCAGAGATTTCAGTGAACTGACCTCCCAGCAACCCTACTACGGCGATTCTTCCGTTCAGCTTCATGGCTTCTGCAGTTTTGTGCAATTCTGACCAGGACATTTCTACGGTTGCATCCACACCATCCCCACCTGTAAGTTCAAGGACCTGCTGTTGCCATTCCGGATACTTCCGGTAATTGACTGTGATATCTGCACCGAGTTTCCGTGCAATGGCCAGTTTTTCATCAGATCCTGAGGTGATGATTACTTTAGCGCCCATCATTTTCCCGATCTGCAGTGCAAAGACGGAAGCTCCTCCTGTTCCCTGGATCAGCAAGCCCTGTCCCGGCCTGATCTGTATGGTGTTCACAACGGCTTCCCAGGCCACCAGTGCAGCAATGGGCAGCGTTGATGCTTCTGTAAAACTCATGCTGTCTGGAATTTTAACCAAAGCATGCCCGCTGAGGGAAATGTATTCAGCAAATACACCGTTTACGCCGGTTCCCAGCCTGCTTTTAAGGTATTCAGCTTTAAGCTGACCATCCTGCCAGTCCTGAATAAAATGGGTACAGACCCGGTCACCTACAGCAAAATGTTTTACGGAACTGCCCACCTGTACTACCACGCCAGCAGCATCAGAACCCAGGACATGCGGCAACGGAGTTCCGAATATGCCTTCCGCAACCATAATATCAAGCTGATTCAGGGAAACAGCATGCACCTTTACCAGTACCTCATGCTCCCCTACTTCGGGAACTGGATTTTCCGTAATGGTTATCCGGTCTAATCCATATCCATTTTCTACTTTAATTGTTCTCATAATATCTTGTTTATTGCCACAAATTTATTTTATCGGTATATTTGAGTCAAGTATGCACTTTTTGGTATCCTACATACCGAAACTATACTATTGCTGATTATCAATGAGAAAAATTTCGTTATGAAAACAAAATTTGCTGATGAGCCGGTGTGCTCCGTAGACTATGCGTTTAAAAGAATCGGAGGAAAGTACAAGGGAAGGATCATCTATTACCTTCATCTTAAAAACGTGATGCGCTATGGTGAACTGCGCAGGATCCTCACCGATGTCACCCCGAAGATGCTGACACAAACATTGCGCGAACTGGAAAATGACCTGCTGGTCACCCGTAAAGTCTACCATGAGGTCCCGCCTAAAGTAGAATATGCGCTAACCGATACTGGCCGAGAACTGATTCCATTCATTGAGCACCTTAAACAATGGGGCGACCGGCAGATCGAAAAGGAAAAAATGAATGGAATTTCATGTCAATAGCTTAATAGTATCTAAAATTCACAATACTGATTTTTAGCACGTTAATAATAATCCATATAGGTTTAACTTAAAATTTGGTTCATACTGTTGACCAAATTCAAATTTATTTATATATTTACATAACTGGTTATATAATTAATTATTTTAAAATGGAATTTTTTAATAAAACGGGTAAAATGGCTCTGGGAAGCAGGTTACGCTTACTAACGGCAAAGGTTACGGAAGATTCTTCCAAGATTTATGAGCTTTATCAAGTTGCATTTTCTCCTAAATGGTTTCCCGTATTTTTCATTCTCTCTGAAGAAGGCTCTAAAACCATTACGGAAATAGCAGAATTAATCGGGCACTCACAGCCTTCCGTGACCCAGATCATTAAAGAAATGACCAAAGCAGGACTGGTTGAAAACAACCTTCTTTCCACAGACAAACGACGGAATGTTGCCGGACTTACTGATGAGGGAAAAGAAATTGCCCAACGGATGATCGAAGGCCAATGTGCAGATATAGAAGCTGCGATCAGACAAATTGAACAGGAAACAGCCCACAATCTTTGGGAAGCCATTGCAGAATGGGAACACCTGCTGGAACAGAAACCGTTGTACAAAAGAGTGCAGGAACAGAAAAAGATCCGTGAAAGCAAGGATGTTGAGATCGTACCGTATTCCAAACAGTACCAGAATGCATTCAGATCACTGAACGAAGAATGGATCTCCGCTTATTTTGAAATGGAGCAGGCAGATTATAAAGCTCTGGATCATCCGGAAGAATACATTCTGGATAAAGGGGGGAAAATATTTGTCGCTCTCTATCAGGATGACCCGGTAGGTGTCTGCGCCCTGATTAAGATGGATGACCCTGAATATGGCTTTGAAATGGCTAAAATGGCCGTTTCACCCAAAGCCCAAGGCAAAAACATAGGTTATCTTCTTGGAACAAAAGTCATAGACGAGGCCAAAGCATCGGGAGCCTCAAAGATCTACCTGGAAAGCAATACCATCCTGAAGCCCGCTATCAGCCTGTACTATAAACTGGGATTCCAGAAGATTTCCGGGAGACCGACGCCTTATCAGCGCTGTAATATTCAGATGGAGCTGAAGCTGAAGGATTAAGGATTATCTGTTGAAGGATAGAATTGCTCGAGCAAACGGCTATTAATTCCTGACAACATTGCGGCCCCGTCAGTCCGAGTGTTTTTCGCAGCGAAGCGGAGAAAAATGTATCGAGGACCAGTGAATAACAAATAAAAGCATGATCCTTTTCAACAGGTTATCGATACGCTACACTTCGTTTCGCACCCGAATGCACGACGACGGAAATAGATCCCTGACGAACGTTGCGGCCCCGTCAGTCCGAGTGTTCTTCTTAGCGAAGCGGAGAAAAATGTATCGAGGACCAGTGAGTAACAAACAAAAGCGTGATCCTTTTCAACAAGTTCTCGATACCCTACACTTTGTTTCGCACCCGAATGCACGACGACGGAAATAGATCCCTGACGAACGTTGCGGCTCCGTCAGTCCGAGTGTTTTTCGCAGCGAAGCGGAGAAAAATGTATCGAGGACCAGTGAGTAACAGACAAATCAGAATCTTTTAGCTGGTTTTTGACACACAACACTTCTTTCCGCACTTGAACAGGAGGATTTTCCGTTTTGTTTAACAAGAGTAAATGTAAAGCTAAAACTCCGGATGCAGCATTATACTTTCTGTACCGGTAAGGTAAACCAAAATGTACTTCCTGCTCCCAGCTCACTATTGACCCCTATCTCCCCGCGGTGCTTCTTAATGATTTCGGCACTGATATACAGCCCGAGTCCGAGTCCGGAATACTGTACGCCTGAATAATCCGCCCGGTAATACCGGTCAAAAATATAGGGAATCTTATCGGCAGGAATCCCAGGCCCGAAATCTTTTACGGATACTTGTACCTTACCCTCTGTTTTTTCTACGGATATATGAATCTCACGCTGGTCGGGAGCATATTTAACAGCGTTGTTCACAAAGTTCACCACTACCTGTTCAATACGGGCTTCATCGGCTTCAATGAATATGTCTTTACTGCCCTGCAATATCAAACGGTACTTTTCCCTCATGCGGATATGGCTGCAGCAGGTTTCGAGCATTTCATAGAGGTTGAAGGATTTATAATTGAGATGCAGCTGGCCTTCTTTGGTGCGGGTGGTATTAAGCAGGTCATCAATAAGCCCGGTAATTTTCGTGACGCTGGTGTTTGCATGATCAATCAGCTTGATGACCATCGGATGCTGCATATTATCCCGGTAACGGTTTAAAAGCTGTAATGAGCCTTTAAGGGTGGTAATCGGTGTTTTGAGTTCATGGCTGGCAATGCTCAAAAAGTCATCTTTGCGCTGCTCTTCCAGCTTTTTCCGGGTAATGTCCTGTACGGTACCTGAAAAATTAGCTTTGGTAAAAATATCACCATGATAGAGTTTGCCGGTTGAGCGTACCCAACGGATGTCCCCGTCCCGGTATCCTTTAATTGAGTACTCCATGTCTATATTGCCGCCGGTTGTTAAAGCTTCATGCAGTTCACGGGTAACAGTCTCCCTGAATTCCGGGGTGATTTGTTCAAGGGCAGCTTCAAGAGGCATATCTTCATCAGAATAAAATCCGAATATCTCTTTCAGCCTTTCTGAAGCCGTAAGGACATTGCTTTCTGCGTCAATAAACCAGGTGCCCAGTTCGGACGATTCTATGGCCAGCCGAAGCTTGGCCTCTGCCTCTTCAACAATTTTCCTTGACCGTACTTTTTCAGTGACATCCAGTACGGTAGCGAGCACGGCAATGATGCTCCCACTGAGATCCGTCATCGGCTGATAGAAATAATCCACATACACTACCCTGTCCTCCCCGGTTACCTTGTTTTTAAATATGACTTTCTGCTCACGTTTCTGAAGCATGGATCCTTTTTCAAGGACTTCTTTCCAAAGTGAAGGGAACACCTGGTTTTTAAGTTCCGGGAATACTTCCAGCATAGGCCTGTTCAGCACTTCCTCTTTGGTACGGTTCCAAAATTTGAGCAATGCCTGATTGACGGTAGAAACGATATGTTCAGAACCTGTTAAGACTACTACCGGTGCATGGAGATTGCTCAGGATATCGGTAAGCCGGTTTTCGCTGGCTTTTAAATCCAGATTAGATGCCAGCAGGAGTTCCTGTGATTTGTTCAGCTCTTCGTTGATGGCAAGGAGCTCTTCATTCAGCAGCTGTATTTTATTTCTTGATAATACCTGCTCCGTAACAATACTGGCCGTAATCATGATCCCGTTAACCTTTTCCGAATCATCCCTTAAAGGCTTATAAACAAAGTTAAAATAGACTTCTTCAATCTTCCCCTGCTGTTCCAGGAGGGCCTTCATCTCATTGCCATAATAGGCTTCTCCGGAAGCATAAACATTATCGAGAATCTGAAGGAACTCCTGCCCAATAAGTTCCGGGACGGCTATATGCAGAGGCAAACCTATGATATCTTCCGACTTGCCCCAGGCTTTAAGCACTTCCTTATTCGCTGATTCTATAATCAGTTCCCTGCCCTGAAAAACAGCAATGGCAACTGGTGCATCGGACAAGAGATAACGCAGGCGGCTTTCTGAGTGTGAAAGTGCTTCAGTCCGCATGGCGACGCGTGTTTCCAGTTCCTGATTTAAAGCATTGAGGCTTTCCTGGGTGATATAGAGTTCCTCATTGGTAGCGTGAAGTTCTTCATTGGCTGCCGCAAGCTCCTCATTCATGGCCTGTTCCCTTTCCAGAAGATCCTCACGTTCCCTGGCCACCTGAAGTTCTCTCTGATCAAGGACTTCCCGGGTAACATCTTTTGCCGTATGGTAAATAGCATATACAGTTCCCTGTGCATCTTTAACGGCAATATAGGAATAGTCAAAATAATACAGCTGAAGCTTCCCATTCACGATCAATTCTGCTGCAATGGCTTTTCCTATATTATCCACTCCGGTATTCCATACTTCCTGCAGCATGCCTACGAAGGGCTGATTGGAAATTTCAGGCAATGCTTCGGACAGGGTGAGCCCGACTACAGATCCGGATTTACCCCAGGCAGCCAACATGGCGGGATTAGCCAGTTCGATACGTATTTCCTCACCCGTGTAGACGGCCACCGGATGTTCGGCATGCAGGCAGAGAATGTTTAATAGGTCTGTGTTTTCCAGTCTGGTAGGACGATACATAATTGGGTGCGGGAAGTTCGTTAATGGTGAATCTGAACGTCGATTCTGCTGATAAGGTCATCAATATCGAACGGCTTAGAGATAAAGTCATCTGCTGAACAGAGACCTTTCATACGTTCCATGTTGGCATTGGCAGTCATAATGATCACGGGAATATGTTTCGAGGCTTCATTATTTTTAAGGGTATTGCATACTTCAATTCCGTTGCCATCCGGCAACATGACATCAAGCAGGAACAAATCGGGACCGGTTTCCGGGTGCCCGGTCATAAATTCAGAAACCGTCGGAAACCCATGTACATTATAATCCTGCTCCAAAACCATTTGGATGAGCTCCAGGATTTCTTCACTGTCCTCCAGGACACAAATATTCTTATTCATTCATTAATCAGTAAGCTCAGGTACATTATAAGCATTTCCTGTACCTTAAATTTTCCCGTGTACATAACACAAACCCTATGTGAATCAGTATCATTGCCTTATTGCAGCATAATTAAATCCATATGCATTGATAACCGGTTTGATTAGAAGCAAAATTTATTCCATATGATTAAAAATCAAGGATATTTTAATGGATTTTTAACAAAGCTGACAGATCTTTTTTAAAGTATTACGCAGGAACCTGAAACCTTATTTCTAATCAGTTGCCGTTTTGTATAAGATTAATTTCATCCCTTGTTGCGACCAGCTTTCTGGCATTGAATCTTATTTCATATTATTTTAAAACTGATTCCCCATTAAAATCATATGCTGAACAAGAATATTTTAATACCTTCAAAATAAAAAACTGATTTTCAGGTTATGAAATAAGAATTGATATTTCATTACACCAACCTTATGAACTGTAAACTTATTATGTATTGTATATGAGCCGGTTACCAATCCCGATATTTACTGATGTAAAACTGATTCCAGGCGTTATGATGTTTACCGAGGGAGGTAAGCTGTTTATTACCAGGAAATTAATATATCACTAAAGGTGCAATGCATCACATACGATCATCAAGATAGGTCTGTGCAATATTAAAAAAAAGTATTATTTTTGCTTAAGTACAGGATTATTTCCATACTCTTTCACCCATCATTTTGAGCCTATTCCATATTTATAGAATATTAAAAATCAATCACATGAGAAAAATAATTTTACTCTTCCTATTTATCCTAAGTATTCCCGTTTTCTCTCAGATTAAAGTACTGAAAAATGAAAGCCTTGTAGAAATCGGTAAAGATAATTCTGTGGGCCTTTATAAAAAAGGAGATAAATTCACGGTTAATTATCAGGATCTGAATACGGCCAACCTGAATACATTCAGGTCTTTTTCTTTCCAGAACATCAACGGCGATGTGTCGGGGCTGTATAAAATGATCACCGACGGGTTTATCGATACCCCTGACGGAAATATTGTACTGGAGATGCCGAACGATATTATTGAGCTGCATTATGAAAAAAATTACGGGCAGCCTACTGTTCAGATTATTCAGTTCATTAATAAAAACAGGAAGTATATGGGTAAATCCCAGTTCCTGAATAAGAAACAGATCGATAAAATATTCGGGAGATCGAACGGCAAATTTACACTTTACGATAAACCTGCATCCGTCAATGGTACTGCCGGACAGAAACAGGCAGTGAATCCTATGCCTGCATCATCCCCTGCCCCTGCCAACAGCGGAAAAGATAAAAAATCCAGAAAATAATCTTAATCTGATCATATCGCTTAACTCATTCTTCGTGAATGAGTTTTTTTATTTTATTTTTGCAAAAAGATCTTTATCCACTATGAGCCTTCAAATACAACACCTGACCAAAAAATTCGGAGAACAGACTGCTCTAAGCGACGTCAACATCTCTATCGGAAACAATGAAATTATCGGGCTTTTAGGTCCTAACGGTGCAGGAAAATCCACTCTGATGAAATCTATCGTAGGTGCCCTGAAAATAGATGAAGGTGAAATCATATTCAATGGTAAAAATATTGCCGAGCATGAAACCGAAAGTAAAAAAAGCATCGGGTTCCTTCCGGAAAACAATCCGCTGTACCTGGAAATGTATGTGAAGGAATACCTTCAGTTTATTGCCAATATCCATCAGCTTCCAGAAAACAGGATTGAAGAAGTGATTGAACTGGTAGGCATCACGCCGGAAAGGTCAAAAAAGATCGGCCAGCTTTCAAAAGGATACAAACAGAGGGTTGGCCTCGCACAGGCCATCATCCATCAGCCTGACCTGCTGATCCTGGACGAACCGACCAATGGTCTTGACCCGAATCAGATCATTGAGATCCGTAACGTTATCCGTGAGATAGGAAAAGAAAAGACGGTGTTGCTTTCCACACACATCATGCAGGAAGTGGAAGCCCTGTGTTCCCGTGTCATCCTGATCCACAAGGGACATATCCTCCAGGACTGTCCGATCGGTGAATTCAAAGGAAGGTTCGAAAGCCTGGAAGAAGCCTTTACCAGCTATACCCGGAACGCAACTGCCAACTAATGGCTTTATATTTGATCGGATAAGCATAACAACCATCAAATACACCACCATGATCAAAACAGTTTTGGCAGTAATCTGCCTGACAGCAGTCTCTTCAGTATCCTATGCGAATATCTGTGTTACTAAAGCCGTTCAAAGCGAATACACACAGAAAGTACCGAAAACGGTCATCATCAAAACCAAGAAGTTCAAGATCAGGATTGACCAGCAGCCCAACGGACAATACCTGTATCAGTCGTGGCCCGTTAACGGCAGGCTTACCTCAAAGCCGAGCATGATCATCAGCAATGGTGAAATGATTCCGGACGGGAGCGGCGGCAATTATTATTACGAATTTCAGAACGAAGGTTATACCTATCAGGTCTGGAGGAATTACCTGACCGATTCTGCAAAAAAGGCTCCTTACACCCTGAAGGTTACAGATCCTGAAGGCCAGGTAGTGGCCAGTGAGAGTGGTTATATTGTTAAGAATTAATATGCTCCGGTTCCTATTGAACCGGAGTTTTTTCTGGCATTTCTGATGATGGCAGAGCTGTAAAAAACCTGCTTGTCACGAAACTTTCCCCCGCTGCCTGATAACCGATGTTGAAGATCTGCTCCAGGCGTTCCTTTCTTCTTTCAAATGTACCGTATGTAGACAGTTCCTGTGAGGAAATAAACCAGTCGCAATGGTCAAATTTAATTTTCTCAACCCGGTAGGACAACAGGTCATAGGATCTCGAAACAATCGATTTTATAGATTTCAGATCATCGATTTTAATATCGTGGGGAGGGGAAACAAAGACTCCGATCAGCCTGTCACATTCTGCCCGGATGATATCAGCGGGAAAATTATTCAGGACGCCGCCGTCACAGTACATTTCATCATCAATGATATACGGGGTGGTAATCCCAGGAATGGAACAGGAGGCAATAATAGCATCCACTACCCTGAAGTCCTTACTGAATACCGTTTCTGTTCCTTTTATAAGTTCTGTAGCAACGATCCTTACTTCCTTATTCAGGTCTCCCAGCTTCATATCCCCGAAAATCGGGTTCAGGTAATTCCTGAAAATCACCGATGAGACGAGTCCCGGCTGGTTGAATGCAAAATGTTTCCAGTTGAAGAAGTAAACGGATTTGAAAAATTCAAGAATCTCTTCCGGGGTCTTGCCTACCGCATACAGGCAGCCCACAATAGAACCGGCACTGCAGCAGGAAAGGATATCTATTTCAATGTTTTTCTCACGTAAGAATTTCAGGACTCCTGCGTGGGCAATCCCCTTGGTTCCCCCGCCGGATAAAACAAGTCCGGTTTTTTCAAAATTCATTGGATAAATGTAAGAAAACATCCCTGAATACAGGATTTAAGGTTTCTAAATTTATGTTAAATGTTTTTGAATCCTCTGTAACGTTTCAAAGAAATAGAGATAAAAACTTATGAAGAAAAACCTTATCCTGTTTGATACTCACCGGTCCTCGATACATTTTCTCCGCTTTTCTGCGAAAAAAACTCGAACGGACGGGGCCGCAATGTTTGTCAGGGATAGGTTTCCGTCGCCGTCCGTTCGATTTCTATGACATATGCAAACGATTTTCATACACTGAATTATTTTTAATAATGGCGTAAACCCGGTGTATTATTTTGTTTCTGATTGCATTTAATACGGACATCTTATTT